>MDSW01105696.1_pt1 | contig 36144 bp, 20 predicted proteins | sample 811171 | NCBI WGS metagenome assembly MDSW01 (sample SAMN05326641, study PRJNA326480) | marine metagenome | isolation source: seawater | place: Atlantic Ocean: North West | collected 2012 | reverse complement strand
GGGGGGGGGGGGGGGGGGGGGGGGGGGGGGGGGGGGTTCGAACCCCGGGGGTTCGAGCGTGGCGGGTTCGAATTCGACCGAACGCGAGGACGGGTCCGGTTGGTCGTGGGGGTCCGTCGCGCGGGAGGTTGGGAGGCAGATCGCGACGCAGTTTGTGGTCGCGGCGGTGTGTTTCTTCCTCACCGTGTACGTGTTCGGGTTCCCGAACCCGTTCGAGCGGAAGAGGGCGCGCGGGCGACTTCGCGACGGCGAGGGAGAGCTGTGAGAAGTGGCAGAGAAGTGGCCGCCGCGCGTCGGTTTCGTTAAAAACCGAGAGGGCCCGGAGGAATAAAACTAACAACGTTCGAGCGTCGAACGGCGCGTCTACTTTTTCACCGCGACCAGGTGCGCGCACCGGTACACCGTCTGACACATGGACTTTCGATCCGCCGTGTACAGACTGTCCCTCATCTCCCTCTTGACGATGTCCAGCCCGACGCTCTTCGCGACGCGCTCGACGTCCTGGAGGCTCATCTCCACGCTCATCTCCTCCCCCCCGACGTAATCCCTCGCGTCCGCCCAATGATACAGCAGCGGCCCGAAGTTCACCCACACCCCCCCGGGCTTCAGCAGACGCGCGATGATCTCGAGGTACTCCACGACGTTGTGCGCGGTGTCGATGAAGAAGCACGTGGCGACGGCGTCCCACCGCCCGGTCTGCTCGCCGTCGCCGTACACCTCGACGAAGTCCCCGGCGCACATGCTCATGCGCCCGGGGACGATGCCGGCTTCTCTCGCGGGCACGTCCGGGATCGGGACCGCGCGGAGCTGGTCGTCGTCGCTGAGGTGGTTGTTGTTCCCGGTGACCCACGGGTGCAGGACGAACTGCTCGGCGCGCTCGGCGTGGTTCAGGACGAAGCTCGAGGTGAGGAGCATGAAGTAGGAGAACTCGTTGCCCTCCGTCTCGTACCCGCGCGTCGCGCACTCCATGACTAACCGCCCGAGGCCCGCGCCGGGGACGAGGACGCGGGGCGGGTTCGGCTCGTCCGCGCCGACGCGCCCGAACCTCGCCTCGAGCTCGGCGAGGATCGGGCCGTGGCTCTGCGCGCGCTCCTCCGCGGCTTCCGCGGACCAGTCCCTGGAGAGATTCTTGAGGACGTAGCGCACTTTTTCCACGTCCGAGGGGGGGACGGGGTCGGCGGCGGAGGCGTCGGACGCGCGCGGGGGGACGCGGAGGTGCGGGGGCACGTCCGGACCGGAGAAAGCGTCGAGCAACGCGGTGAAGAAGGCGTCGTTGCGCGAGATGCACGCGTCCGCGTTCGCGTGCTTCGCGACGTGATGGCTCAGGAGCTCGCGATGCGCGGGGGAGAGGCGCGCGAAGTTGGAGCGCCACCGAAGCACCTCCTCCGAGGCGTCGCTGGCGTAGTGCCGCATCGCGCGAACGATCTTGAGGAACGCCGAGCGCTCGAGAGCCTCCTCGTCGTCCGCCATCGCGACCGGAGGAGGATCGCGCGCTCGAGGAGCCGCCGCGCCCGCACACTCTGGACGCGGCGGCGGAGCGCGATCGCGAGCGCCGGCCGAGGGAGAAAGTAGACTACATTTACTGGCGCAAGTGTGACGACGAGTCTCTGGAGCGCCCGACGCCCTGAGTCGCGAAATCTTGGTGGCGACGCACTCGCTTCGGGGTGGCCAGACGCGGTTGCGCGTGCACGATGGGCGGGTGGCGACGATGGGTATCCTTTGCGACGTGCCCGTGCACGAGCTTACGGCCGGGGACCAGCAGCTGCTTCAGCCCTCTCGGAACTGGCCGATGCACCAGGCTGGCGCGTATGCGCACCTCCGATGCGGCCTCCGCCTGGAGTCGGGTCGGAGGTACCTCCTCCTCGGGCGCAACGGCGTGGGCAAGTCCATGCTGCTGCAGGCCATCGCGGACGGCAGCCTGCCGGACTGGCCCGAGCGCGTCACCACGTACCTCGTCGCGCAGGGTTCCCCCCTCCCCCCGGGAGACACCCCCCTGGATGCGGTCCTCGCGGCGGACGCGCGCCAGGCGTCGCTCCTCGCCGAGGCGAGACGACTCGAGGAGGAGGACGAGGACGACCACGACGACGCGAGCGACGCGGACGAGGCGAACGAGGCGAACGAGGCGAAAGGCACAGCCTCCGTCGTGGACGCGAAGGTCGCTCGGCTGTGCGAGATATACGACGAGCTGGACGCTCTCGGCGCGGAGGACGAGGGCGCGCGCGAGGGTCGCGCGCTGGCGATCCTGGACAGCCTCGGCGTCTCCGACGCGACCGCGCGTCGCCCCGTCTCCCGACTCAGCGGCGGATGGCAGATGCGCGTCGCCCTCGCCGCCGCGGTCTTCGTCCGCCCCGCGCTGCTCATGCTCGACGAGCCCACGAACCATCTCGACATGACGGGCTCGGCGTGGCTCGCGCGGTGGATTCGGGACGAATACGCGGGCACCGCCGTGTGCGTGTCGCACGACCGAGCGTTTGTCAACGCGTGCTGCGACCGCGTCATCGTCTTCGCCAATCGGGCGCTGGATTACTTCGGGGGAACCCTGGACGCGTTCGAGAAGGCGGCGGCGGAGAAGCTCGCCGGTCGAGAGCGGCTGGCGGAGGCGCTGCGGAAGAAGAAGGGAAACGTTCGGGAACAGGCGGAGCGGATGAAGACGGCGGCGGCGGGTTCGTCGCGGAAGGGCACCGCCGGGAGTAAGGCGAAGGAGGCGGACGCCAAGCGGCTGCGTCAGGCGGCGAGCCGCGCGAAGAAGCTCGGGCGGATGGGTCTGGAGAAGACGGAGGACGGCAAAAAATTCAACGCGCAGCGACATGGCATACGCATCGGCGCCGACAACAACAACGACGGGGGGTGGATCGCGGGTAAGATGACCGCCGCGCCCGTCGTCGCGCGCGAAGATCCCACCCTGACGTTCGAGTTCCCGGACGCGGCGCCGCTGGGCGCCTCCCCGGACCTCCCCGTCGTCGACGTCAGGGGCGCGAGCTTCGCGTACCCGGGCGGGGACGGCTCGCCGGCGCTCGAACGCGTGGACCTCGTGATTCGCGCGCGCACTCGACTCGGCGTGTGCGGTCGCAACGGCTCGGGGAAATCCACGCTCGTGGGTCTGTTGTCCGGCGCGCTGGAGCCCGGGGGCGTGCGCGGGCGCGCGCGCGAGGCGCACGGCGAAATTCTCCGGGCGAGACATCTCGTCGTCGCGACGTACGATCAAAGCCACGTGGCACGTTTAGAAAAGGCGGGGGACGAGTGCGCCCTCGGATGGCTCCGCGCGAGACACCCGGGGCTGTCGGACCAGGAGGCGCGAGGGGTGTTGGGATCCTTCGGGCTGCGCGGGGACGACGTGCTCCGACCGCTGCCGAGTCTCAGCGGAGGGCAGAGGGTTCGCGTCGCCTTCGCCGAGTTGGCCGCCGCCGAGCCGCACCTGTTGATCCTCGACGAACCCACCAATCACCTGGACGTCTACTCCGTCGACGCGATGGTGGAGGCGCTGCGCGCGTTCGAAGGGGCGGTGGTGCTCGTCACGCACGATAGGCACGTCATGGGCGCCGTCGCGGAGGAGCTGGTCGTCGTCTCTAAAAAGACAAAGTCGGTGCGAAAGCACGAGGGTACCGTCGACGAGTACCTCGCGCGATTCGACGCGTCACCCGACGCGGGGCGAGCGCCGTGAGACGCACGCGCAGAGACGGCGTGGCCGTTCGGTCGCGGCCTCGGCGCGCCACGGGGCGGGGCGGCGGGGACTCGTTAGACTACGTCAGACATCAATCGCGGACGCGGAGGCGCCTCGACGAGATTTTTTTTCGGTGCGAGACAGACTCCGATGAGATTTTTTTGAGACGGCGCAATGATCGCGTTCACTTCAGACTCAGCTCGTTTCGAACCGACTCCAACGCCCGCGGCTCCTTCGTCTCCCCCCTTCCCCGCCCCTCTCCACACATCGCGCGGGCGCGCCCGGCGCTTTCCTCGCGGCGGCGGCGTCGATCCGCGCGAGGGGTCGGGCGGTCTCGGGCGGTCGCGGGCGGCGCGGGCCCGAGCGCGTTCGGCGGCGCGCGGGACCCGTCGTCCTCGGCGATGGCGACCTCGGGCGATGGCGACTCGTCCGCGCGCGTGGCGAAACTCGAGAGCGAGATCGCGACCCTCCGCGGGGTGTGCGAGAAGCAGACGCGCCAAGCGTTCGCCGCGGAGGCGGAGTTCGAGCGCAAGCTCGACGCGTCCGAGGCGGCGCTGCGCGATGCCCAGGAGGAGAGGCGCGCGTGCGAGGCGAGAGCGGCGGAGGAGGCGGAGTCGCTCAAGCGCAAGGTGAAGGCGGCGAAGAAGAAGACGGAGAAGGAGCGCGAGCTGACGCAGGAGAAGGACGCCGAGCTCGCCGAGTTCACGCGCAAGCTCCAGGACGTGATGAACCTCCTCGACGCCTCGCGCTCGGAGTGCGAGTCCCTCCGCTCCTCCTCCTCCCGCGCGGACTCCGAGGACGCCCGACGCGCGAAGCGGCTCGAGTCCAGAGCCGACGTCCTCGCGTCGCAGGTGTCCGAGCTCAAGGGCACGCTCGAGCGCGAGCGCGCGGAGGCCGAGCGAAGGCGCGCGCAGCTCGAAAAAGAGCTCGAGGCGCGTCGCGCGGAGACCGCGGCGGCGACCGCGGACGCCAGGAGAGAGAGGGAGGAGGCGGAGATGACGCTCGAGTCCATGCGCGCGGCGATGAAGATGCAGATGCGTCGCGAAAGCGCCGAGACTCGGGACGAAATCCCCGCGCGGTCAAACGACGACGCGAAGGCGCTCGAGGCGGCGAAGGCGAGCGCTAAAGAGGCGGCCGAGCGCCAGGCGACGCTCGAGATGAACGTCGAGGACGCTCGCGCGAGAGAGGCGGCGGCGAAAGAGGCGCTGGACGCGTCCGAGTCGAAGGCGCGGGACGCAGATGCGCGCGCGGAGACGGCGCTCGCGGAGGCGAAGGCGGCGGACGAGCAACGCGCGTGGACGGAGAAGAAGCTCGCCAAGGCGATCGAGAAGGGGAAAGGCATCCAGCGCGAGCGAGAGGAGGAGCGCGCGGCCGCGGCCGCGAGACTCGGGGAGGAGATGGAGGCTTCGCGGAGGACCGTTCGCGAGCTCGAGTCGGCGCTTCTCGAGGCGAAGGCGGCGGCGGAGCGCTCGGCGAAGGAGCGGGCGACCTCGGCCGCCGCCGCCGCCGCCGCCGCCGAGCGCGCCCTCGAGCTCGAGGCGACCCTCGAGACGGCGGGGACGCGCGCGAAGGAGGCGGAGGAGAAGTCCGAGTGGAACCTGAAGAAGCTGCGCAAGGCGATCGAGAAGGGGAAGGGCATCGAGCGCGAGAAGACGGCGCTGACGTCCAAGGCGGAGGCGCTCGAGGCGGACGTCGCGAGGCTGACGGAGGCTCGGCGACGCGCCGACGCGGCGGCGGCCGAGTCCGCCGCGACGGCCGCCGCGCGGTCGGCGGAGAAGACCGCCGCGGAGGCGGAGGCGCTGCGCGAGGGCGACGCGCGCCGCGTCGCGGAGGAGCGCTCGGTCGCCGCGGAGGCGCGATGCGCCGCGCTGGGCGCCGAGATTGAGACGCTCGAAAAAGCGCTCGCGGCGGAGACGGCGGCGTCCTCCGGCGCCCCCGAGACGGCGAAACGGGCCGCCGCGGAGGCGGAGACGCGCTCGGCCGGGGAGGCGCGGGAACGCGCTCGGCTCGAGTCCGAGCTCGCCGCGGCGAAGCGCGCGTTCGGTGACGCCGACGAGCGGGCGAACGCGGCAGCGGAGGCGAGCGAGAAGCTCGCGGCGGCGCTCGAGACGGCGACGAAGGACGCGGCGGAGGCGAAACGGGGCGTGGAAAAGCGCGAGGCGGAGCTGCGTAAAGCGCGCGAGTTCCGAACGAAGGCCAAGGCGCGCATCGTCGAGCTCGACGAGCGCTCGAACGCGCTCGAGGCGAAGCTGGAGGCGGCGGAGGCGGCGCGCGACGCGGCGGAGGCGCGGGCGAGGACGCTCGAGGCGGAGGCGAGCGCGAAGACGAACGCGCTCTCCTCGCGCGAGGAGGCGCGTGCGGAGCTGGAGACCGCCCTGGAGGAGGCGAAGACGGCGCTGGAGGAGGCTGAGACCGCGCTGGCGTCGGCGCGCGCGGAGAAGGACGTGTTCGCGGCGCGGCTGGCGGTGTCGGAGACGCGCGTCGCGGACGCCGAGCGCCTTCTCGCCGCGAGTAAGTCGGCGTCCGCGCGCGCGGCGTCCGAGGCGATGCTCGCGCTCGGCGACCGCGAGGAGGCGCTGAAGCTCGAGCTCGCGTCGGTTTCCGCCGAGCGCGACGCCGCGGAGGAGGCTGCCTCGGCGGCGAGGTCGGCTCGCGACGCCGCGGAGGAGGCCGCCTCGGCGGCGAGGTCGGCGGCGGAGGAGGCGTCGCGCGAGGCGGCGGAGGCGGTGGCGTCCGCTCGCCGCGAGCGCGACGCCGCGCCGGATCTCGCGGCGATGGAGTCCCTCCGCCGCGAGGAGGACCTCCGCGCGGCGCTCAACGACGCGGCGATGGAGCTCGAGGAGGCCCAGGCGGAGGCGGCGCGGTCCGCCGCGCGCGCCGACGCGGCGGCGGTTCAGCTCGAGGCGCGACTCGCCGCCGCGGAGTCGGCGCGCGACGCGAGCGTCGCCTCCGCGCGCGCCGAGTCGGAGGCGGCGTCGCGGCGCGCGGATGCCATCTCCGAGGCGCTCGCCGAGACGCGCCGGACGCTCGTGGAGGTGCAGAACGACGCGGCGGAGGCGGCGGCGGCGACGGACGCCGCGCGGCTTCGCCTCGAGCGCCGCCTCCGCGACGCGGAGGAGGCTGCCGAGCGCCGCGTCGCGAGCGAAGTCGCCGCGAGAAAAGACGCCGAGCGCGCCGTCGAAGAGGCGAGGCGTCTCGGCGAGGCGGCGAGGAAGGAGGCGGAGGCTCGCTCGGCGGCGGCGGAGGCGGAGAAGGCGGAGGCGCTCGGACGCGCGGACGCCGCGGAGGGTCGCGCGCGCGACGCGGCGACGGCGACGGCGGCGGCGGCGGAGACGCTCAGGGGTCGAACCGCGGAGGCGGAGCGAACCGCGGAGGAGCTCCGGCGCGCGCTCGAGACGTCGCGGCGCGCGTGGGCGCGGCGCGAGAGCGAGCTGACGCGCGACCGCGACGACGCGAGCGAGGCGTCGCGGGAAGCGCTCGCGCGGGAGAACGCGAGGCTCAAGCGAAGGGTCAAGGAGACGTTCCAGGCGCTTCAGGGCGCGCACGCGGTGGCGGAGCAGACGAAGCGCGCCGCGCAGGAGGCCGTCAGGGAGGCGAGGAAGGAACAGCGCGAGGCGGAGCGCCGAGCGAAAGACGCCGAGGCGCGGATCGAGACGGACGAGGCGAGGACGAGGCGCGAGGCGGAGGCAGAAGGACTCGGGGCGACGTCGACGTCTTCCGCCGCGGCGGAACGGTTGGCGGACCAGCTGGACGCGTCCGACCGGCGCGTCCAGGAACTCGAGCGTGACCTCCGCGGCGAGAAAGAGCGCTCGAGCGCGCAGCAGCTCGCGCTCGAGGCGGCGCAGAGGCGAGTCGCCAAGGAAGCGGCCCGCGCCGACGCCGCGCAAACCTCCGCCGCGCGCCGATCGGCGGAACTGGACGAATCGCGCGACGAGATCGCGAGACTCCGAGCCGCAGTCGACGCCGAGCGCGCGGCGCGCGGTGACCCGGGCGCGACCGACGAACGCGTCGTCGGAGGACAACACTCCCGCCGCGCCGCGCCGATGCGCTCGAGCTCGTTCGATTCCGACCGAGGCGCGAGCGTCCTCTCGGGCGGAGGCGCCTTCTCCGACGGCGGCGGCGCGTCGCCGCGGAGCCGCGAAGCCGCCGCCGCCGACGCCGCCGCCGAGCGCGCGATGCGCGCCGCGCGCGCCGCGAGCGAGGCCGCCGCCCGCGAAGACGCCGCGCCTGTGCCGCCGAGAACGACCGGCGTCGCGGGCCACCAGAGTACTACGACCCCTCGGTACGCCGCGTCGCGCCGCGTCGCGCCGCGACCGCCCCCCTCCTCGGGGCGCCCGCCTTCGTCGCCGAGGACATCCGTCGGATCGCGAGGCGGAGGCGGAGGCGGGGGCGGAGGGCACTTTCGCTCGGCGCGGTCCGAGGCGGACGCGGGCGAGTGGCGCGGCGAGCCTTTCCCCGACCGTCGCCGCGCGAGGGACGAGAGGGAGGCGCTCGAGCGCACGCGGTCGGCGCTCGACGCCGAGATGGAGAACGCCACCGCGCTGCTCGAGGCGATCCGCGAGGGACGCGCGGGGGGCGGGTCCGAACGCGCGGGGTCCGTCTTCTCGGACAGGTCGTACCAGTTCGAGTGACGGGGGGAGGAGAGGTGGGGGAATAGAAGAGGGGGGAGGGGAGGGGAGGGTCGTACGCGGAGCCGCCGTTTGAGCGGGCGAAACGGTCGATAGAATTTTCGTGTTTATTCGGTACACCAGCCCACTCCAATAACCTCTCAACGCATTGGTCACATGGCGCATTTCGTCGGGTCTACAAGTATCATATTGGGGAATGGGGCGGCGCGGCTCATCCGGGAGTACTGGTCGACCGGGACTCCGCGCGATCTCGCGCGTGACCTGTCATCAACGGCGGACGGGGCTCGTCGGAGGGCACACCGCGACGACGCGCGGGTCGCGATGGGGCTCGTGGATCGTTGGGCGTCGCGCGCGCGCGAGGAGAGGGAGGCTCGCGAGCGCTCGGCGCGCGAGCGCGCGCGGTTCCCGCCCGCGCCCGCGGCGCGCCGGCTGCACGCCGATCGCGGGTCCCCCGGGGGGAGCGGCGGCCGCGTGCTGCACAGGCTGCTCTTTCGCCGCGCGCGCGCGGAGGAGGCGGGGTCCGCCGCGGGAGCGGACGCGGGGGCGAGCGCGGGAGCGAGCGCGAGCGCGAGCGACGGCGCGCCGTCGCCCGCTCCGCCGAGCGCTCCCCCCGCCGCGAGCGCGGGCGCGGGCGCGGGCGCGGGCGCGGGCGCGGGCGCGGGCCCCCCGAAGCCCAAGACGTACAAGAAGGTGGAGATGCCCACCCCCGAGCAGATCGTGATGGACGACCTCATGAACAACTGCCTCGTGAAGTCCGTCCTGGCGACGGTGATGGGCGGCGTCCTGGGCGCCGCGATGGGCATCTTCTTCGGCGCGTTCGAGGGCCCCGTCCCGGGAGAGGAGAAGCTCAGCGTGACGCAGAGCCTGAAGAACGCCGCGCGGAGTACCGCGAGCAAGAGTTGGAGCTACGCCAAGGGATTCGCCGCGTTCGGCGCGCTCTACAGCGGGTCGGAGTGCGTCGTCGAGCAGTACAGGGCGAGCCACGACATCTACAACAGCGCGTACGCGGGGTGCTTCACGGGGGGGGTCATGGCCAGGAGCGGCGGGCCGCAGGGGATGGCGATGGGATGCGCCACCATGGGCGCCCTCAGCGTCTGCATGGATAAATTCATGGACATGCACTAGACGAGTCGAATGAAAAGCGCACGAGTGTAGGCTATGAAATCAAACCCCGCGCGTGACCGACGCGCCGAGTCACCGCCTCGAATCACCGCCTCCCGTCTCATCGCGCGCGTCCGAACGTCCCGGGATGCGAACGCACGCCGAACGCGTCGCGTCGAGTCGCTCGGTTCTCGCGGCGTTCGAGGGACGTTTCAAAAGTATCGAAAAGTATAAGTATACACAACGCCCGAGCCTCGGCGGGGGTCGCCCCGCGGGCTCTCATAAGGTCGTCTACGCGGGGGCCGCCGCGAGGGAGACGCTTTTGTTTCGCCTCGGCTCGCCGCCCCCTTCGCGTCCGGAACGAACGCGCGTGGTGCTTTGATGTACACGGCGGCGAGGTCGCGGTGGTGTCGAACCTCGAGAAAGAATGGTGTCGTACAGTCGAAGTCTGGCGGGGTGGTGGAGGTACAGGATATGTCGTCACGCGCTCGTGGTGTGGTCGTACAGGGAGCAGAGCGTCGCGGAGCTCCCGTCGCTTCGGGAGCTCCGCGTCGCTTCCGTTTTGGCTCGTGGTGTCAGCGCCGGCGTCCGGGGACGGTGGTACAGCGGCGTCGGAGAAAGAATGCGCGCGACTTTTTTTGCGTTCAGTCGTCGCGTCGTCAGTCGTACATCCCGGCGAGCACCATGAGCAACACGGCGCCGTCGTAGTCCGTCAGCGTGGGGCGCCCCGGCCCGCCGAAGCGTGCCTTGAGGTACTCTCCGTCCGGTCCGCCCGCGCCGATGAGCGAGGGTTTCCGTCCCTTCTTCCTCCCCTCCGCCGGCCCTTGCGGGTGGCTCTTCAGAGTCCCCTTATTACCAGCCCCCTCCCCCGCGTGCGCGTGTTTGACGCGCTTGTTCGCCCCCTTCTCCCCGTTACTCGACGCGTTGCTCGGCCGCTTCCTCGGCGGCGGCGGAGGGGGGACGTGCCCGGGCGGCCACCCGCCGGGCGGCGGCAGCTTCCCGAGCTTGAACCGCACACCGCACGCGTTGCACAGCGTCTTGGGCCCGAGCGGGCCGTTGCGCCAGAGCGGCGTCTTCATCGTCCGGCAGTTCGCGCACACCTTCCCGGCGCACGGCGCGGGGGGTTCCTCGTTCTCCTCTCTCTCGGAGAGCGCGGGAACGGTCGGCGCGGGGTGTGCGGGGAAGGGGGCCTGGGATCCCGGGGGGATCATCTTCACCGCCGCCGGGGACTGCGCGCGCGCGTTGAGCTCCATGAGGCTGGGCACCTTGGGCACCTGCGCGCGCGCGAGCGACGGGACGCGGTTGAGGAGCGTCTGCACCTCCACCAGGTTCGGCGGGTGCGGGGCGTGGGAGGTGGCGTTCATCGTCACCCCCGCGAGGGACGCGCCCTTCGCCAGGGTGAGACTATGTACTGTCGCCTGCGACGCGGGGGAGCCGTTTCTGCAGTCGCATCCGGAAAACGGAGGATGGGGAAAAGGGGGGGAGGTGAGAACCGCGCCTGAAGTGTGTTCCGGTCGAGAAAACGTCTCCCCAAAGGGGAATCCGAGCGACCCGCCTTTGACTTCTGAGCCGTTGAAACCGCGCGCAGGCGGGAAAAAATGGTTCGACGAACGACGAACGCGGCCGTCGGGGTGGAATGCGCCGCCGACGCGACGCGCGCGCGCGCCGGGGTCGCGCGAGACGCGCGCGGTGGGCCGGGACGAGGGCGTTCCGGGCGCGCGCGAGGGCGCGCGCGCGTCGCGAGGGCGGGGAACAGCGACGCCCGCGCGGCATCGTGCCGGTATTTTCGACGCGGCCCGAGCGGTTGACGCGTTTCAAAAGCCGGATGATGATGGCGCGGGAGTCGAGGAGGTTATGCCGTCCGACCCGGCGCGCGAGGGCGCGGAACCCCACGCGGGGTCCGGAATCCGGGACGCTGGCGCGGGAATGCCCTCGATGGTTCGTCGCGGCGGGTTCTTCGGGCGCTCTCGCGCGCGCGCACCTGGCATCCGGCGCGCAGGCGTCGTCCGGGTGAGTCCCGGGCGTCGCCATGGCGTGAAACGTGAGCCGATGGTGTTGTAATCTTGGCGACGTAGACGGCGTAATCGGACGGTCGACGACGCGGATTCGCGCTCGAACGTCCCGGGCGCGTTCCTTCGACGCGTCTCCTCGCGGTTTCTGTCGCGCGCGAGGGTTCGAACGCGTCGCGTTCGCGGGTGTCGCCCGCGCGGCTTCCTCGGCCGGTGCGCGCGATTGGGTTAAAGCCAACAACGGCAACCGTCTCGACGCGCGAACTTTCGCTCGCGGTCGCGGTCGCGCGCCGCCTCGTTCGCGGCTCGAGAGCGTCGAGCGCGAAACCTCGGTGGGTCTTCGTACGTGCGGGCGTGTCGGGGCGACGCGGCGTGCGTCGCGACGTGCGCGATTGCGTGTGTACGCGCGCCGACCCGGGGCGGGAAAACGCGAGGCAATCGGACGTGGCGCAAGAAAATTGCGCCAACCCCCGTTCCTGACTGAACGCCATACGACTTTTTCGGACGAACGCGCGCTTTATGCCGTCGCGGTGAGCCTCTCACGCGACCTCCCGCGGTTTTTTCCTCGAATCTCGGATGAACGGGCGCGTGCGCGAAAAACCGCGAGATTCTCGAGTCGTGAACCGTCGGTTTCGTCATAGATGCTGACGAGGATTTTTCGAGGACGCGATTGGTCGAGCCCTGGGTTCCGCACTATCCGACCCGTCCTTCGACCGCTTCTTTTCCGGGGTTGGACGCGAGACGCCCCGAACCCAAAAACGAGGGTCTATCCGTGCCGACGACGCGACCGACCCGATCGCGCGAGGCTCGCCCTCGGATGCCTCTCGTCTCGTTTCGTTCTTCCTTGTTTAAAGCGTTCGACGACGCCTCCCCCGCGCCGCGGCACTCGGCGAGGTGGGCCACTCCCGACCGCTCCCGCGCACGACGCACGCTCGCGCGCGCGGACCCGCGCCGGCGATCAGGACGCCCCCGCGCGCGCGCGCCCACGCCGGTGCGCCTTCCCCCCCCCCAGCGACCCGAGGGCTCGACGGCTCCTCCTCGCGTCCGCCGCTCGCCGCGCCCTTTCGCCTCGTCCGAGAAAAAAACCGCCGCGACGCCTCACCGCCCCTCCCGCCCCCGCTCCTCGACATGCGCGCCTCCCCCTCGCGCCTCGCCCTCGCCCTCGCCCTTGCCCTCGCCCTCGCGGCGTCCCCCGCGCGCGCGCAGTCCATGTCGGCGCAGGGAGGGATGTATTACCCCTACGGCAGCGCGGTGGGGCCGTTCTACGGGTGCGGTTTTTCTCGAGACGCGCGACCCTCGCGCCCTCTCGACCCTCCTCCGACCCTCCTGACCTGACGCGTCGTCGCCGCCCTTCCCGCCCGCCCGCCCTTCGCACCTTCGCACCCAGAGCCGGTCCGTTAGGCGTCGTCGGCCCTTTCGGCGGCGTGGGCGTCCTCGGCGACACCCCCGCGGTCGGTTTCGGGGGCGCGCCCCGCTTCTACGCCGGCGCGGGCTTCGGACGCCGCGGCGCCGTCCGCGGAGGCGTCTTCCGCGCCGGCCGCCGAGGCTTCAACGACGGAGGCTTCGTCGTCGGTCGACGCATGCTCCGCTCGGATGACGCGTCATACGCGTCGTCAGAGACCTCGGTCGGATCCTCCTCCTCCTCCTCCTCCTCGGGGTGCTCGACGATCTGGGACATCCTCTCCGCTCGCCCCGACGTCTCGACGTTCCGCGACCTCGTCGCGCGAGAAATCCCCGCCGTCGCGGCGACGCTCGACGCGCGGGACGCCGGCATCGCCACCGATACGACTAACGCCACCGACACCGCCACCCTCCGCATGCCCTCTCTCGCGTCGCCGTACGGCCCCGAGGTCGCCCGCGGCCTCGCGCCTCTCCTCGCGCCGGACGGGTCGCCGCACCGCGACACGCTCTTCGCGCCGAGCGACGCCGCGATGGCGGCGTTTCGCGAGTACGCGCGACGCGCCGGCGTCGAGGACCCCGAGGCCATCGAGGCGATGCTCGGCGTGGGCGATGAGCGCGTCGCCGCGAACCTCGCGGCGTACCACGTCGTTCCCGACCGGGTCGTGCGGCTCGCTGAGCTCCGGCCGGGGGAGCTCCTGACCACGGCGCTCGGCGGCGACGCGCGGCTGGCGTTCGACCGCGTCGGGGACGAGGGCGAGGACGACGGGTACCACGACGGCGGCGAGGGCGAGGGAGGCGGCGCCGCAGTGCTCCAGGGCGTCGGCTCGCAGGCGGGCGTCGTCGGCGGGGGGCAGTTAGCGTGTAACGGCGTCGTGTTCGTCGTGGACCACGTGCTGCTTCCCGCGGACGCCGACGGAAAACTGGACGACGAGCAAAAGGCGCACGCCGAGAAGATTCGCGACGCGCTCGAGCGCGAGCGCGACGCCGAAGCGGAAGCCGAAGCGGACCCGCCGCGAGCGCCGCCGTGAGCGTCGAGCGAGGCGGTCGGAGAGACGAAGAGACGCGACGTGGCGAAGAGAGCCGATCCGTTCGCGACGCGACGCGATGCGATGCGATGCGATGCGATGCGATGCGATGCGACGTTCCAAACCGTCGCGAACCGTCGTTACGCTCGCGGTCTTCCCCCGCCCCTCCCCCCCTAGTAGTTTATAAGGTTTTTTCCGTCGCGGCCCCCCTCCCTCCGCGCGGGCGGGCCCGGTCCCCCTCCTTCTCGTTCAATTCTACGGCCCCGGATGCCTGACGACGTGCACGAACGGCACCGGCCTCTGCGGCATCCCCCCCTCCTCCCCGTCGTCCTCGAACTCGAGGAGGAAGTCCCCGTACTCCCCGTTCCCCGCCCGCCTCGCCTGCTGCACGACGACGGCGCGGTAAAACGTCGTCGTCGCCGGGTACACCGCCAGCACCGTCGTCCCCGGGGGGAAGTTCGTCCCGTCCCTCGCGAGCGCCGACCTCGGCATCGGGATCACCAGGTCCTGCGAGAGGTGGTACACCTGCCCCGTCCCCTCCTCCCCCATGCCGTCGTCGTCCGCGTCCACCACCTCGTACGCGAGCTCCTGGGGGAGATACCTCGCGACGACGGCGACGATCCACTCCTGCGCCCCCGGGCCCGTCGTCACCTCACCGACGTTCGCCGCGACGCGCTCGCCGGGGCGCGGGGCCGCGGGCTGCTTCTTCTTGTGGGACTTCTTGGGCTTGTACTCGCGCGGGGTCGGGGCCTGCGCCTGGTCGAGGTCGCCGCCGAGGCCGAACGCCATCGACATCGGGTCCACCGCGCCGCCCTCGCCGTCGACGGCGAACTCGTCGGCGGCGTCGAAGCCGGCTTCGTTCTTGACGCGCATCTCCTCGGCGAAGGGCGCCAGCTCCTTGTCCAGGTCGCGGATGTTGTACTGGATCATCTCCATCGCGATCGACGCGAGGCGGACCTTCTCCAGGGATAACTGCGCGATGTCCGCGTGGTTCTTCTCGACCTCCGCGCTGATCTCCTTCGTCCGCGCCGCGTCCTCCGCCGAGGCTTGGCGCGAGCTCGCGGACGGCATGGCGAGGCACGCGTCCACGCGCTCCTTCGTGCGCGCGCGGAGCTTCTCGCAGCGCTCGTCGATGTCCTGGATCGTGTGCACGACGCGCTGGAGCTCCACGGGGAGGGACGTGGAGACTGCGCGCGGCGCGGAGGGTCCGGGGGAATGGGTTCGGGGGGAGGGTGAGCGAACGCGCGGGACGTGACGATCCGCGACGGGACCACGCGCGGCACCCGGGCCCGTCGGCTTAGGGTTAAAATTCAAAGCGCGGGAAAGGACGACCGCGCGCGAGGTGGGCCGGGGAGACGCACGTTCGACGTATTTCTCCAGGTACGTCAGGGCGTGGATGCCTTGCGCCGCCATCGCGACCGTTCGCGGGACCGAGCGGCGCCGACGACACGCGCTGGTCCTCGCTCGCGGGGGGGGGCGGGCGCGCAAATTGTGATCTCGCGTGGCAGACGGACCTGGCAAACACCCGAGAAATTCATCGCGCGCAAGCAAGGAAGTCGGCCGGGCCTCGAGTTTTGAACCCTGATGATGAGAATCTCGGGATGACGCGAAAATTGGCGCGCACCCCATCCCCGCGCGCCACATACGCCCGACGCGCGTCGCGCACCCGCGATCGGGAGCGAGCGCGCGCGCACGACTTCGTCCGCTCGAACTCGGGCTCGAATCCCCGCGCGAAGGTGAGACGCGCCTCGGGTGCCTCTCCCGAGTCGCCCGTGCGAGTCGCTCGGGAAACTAGGGATTGATCCATCCGTCGATCGCGTGATCGGTCGGATCGCGCTCCCACTCCTCGTTCGACCTCCGCGCGCGATCCCCCCGACCGGCCGCGATGGACGTCAAGGACATCATGGGCATCAAGGGCGAGGGCAAGGCGACGGCGAAGAAGTCCAAGGGGCCCGCGGAGAAGAAACCCGAGGGCGTGAGCCGCGAGGTTTGGCAGATCACGAAGGATGCGAAGCAGAGCGGGGACGCGCTCGCGCCGCTCGTCCCGAGCCTCGGCGCCGGGCTGAAGGACAAGCGCAAGGTCCAGGCGCGCAACGTCGCGTGGTCCTGGCAGCCGTTCAAGAACTCCGCGCGATCGGACGACCTGAAGCTGAAGCACTGGGTGAAGACCGGCGTGAGCGGGCAGATGCTTCCGGGCTCCAACGGCGGGGACGTCGGCGGCGACTACGCCTTCAGCAAGTACAACAAGCGCGTCGACATGCTCATGTATAACGACGAGGAGTACGAGAACCTCCTCCAGTTCGACGAGGAGTGGACGCGCGAGGAGACGGACCACCTGTTCGACCTCCTGCAGCGCTTCGACCTCCGCTTCCTCATCGCCAAGGACCGGTGGGAGCGCGAGAAGCCGCGCACGGTGGAGGAGATGAAGTCGCGGTACTACGCCGTCGCGCGGAGGCTGGTGGAGGCGCGGGCGGACGACCCGGAGGAGGCGGCGACGCACCCGATCATCCGCGATCCGTTCGACGCGCAGCACGAGATGGACCGCAAGCAGGCCCTGAGCGACCAGATGGAGCGCACCAACGCGCTGGAGCGCGAGGAGCAGGCGATTCTCGACGAGGTGAAGGCGATCGAGGCGCGTCGGTCGGCGGAGGCCAAGGCGCTCAGCGCGCGCGCGGGCGCGGTGTTCAGCGCGCACAGGCTCGAGGCGGTGCGCGCGAGCGTGGCGCCGGACGAGATCGGCGAGGAGCAGGGCGCGGGGGGGATCAGGGAGGCGAAGCCGTCCCTCCCCGCGGCGTCGGGCGAATCGGAGGGCCGCCCGCCCCCGGGGGCGTACGCCAGGGGCAAGCTCGTCGTCGAGACGGCGGGGGAGATGGCGCTCGCCGCCGTCGGCGCGGGGGGCGCGCGCGGGGGGAAGCGCATCGAACAGGCCGTGGAGGAGCTCGGCGTGAAGCCGCCGCACGTGGCCACGCGCGCGGTGTGCACCGCGTGGCTCGAGCTCAGGAGGGAGGCGACGGAGATGCTCGAGCTGCGCAAAAAGCTGGCGAAACGCCAGGAGGAGCTCTGCGGAACCACCGCCGCGAGCGTCGAGGCGGCGGGCGCCGCCCCGGCGGGAGCGGCCGCGGCGCGCGTGTTCCAGGCCGAGGGGCTCCCGGACACCCCGAAACCGAAGACGCACGAGGTGCCCCTCGGGCCGGACGGGCAGCCCATCGGCATCCGGCCGGCGAAGCGCGAGCAAAAGCGGAAGATGCCCGCGAGATTCGACGACGCCCCGCCGAGCCCGCCGAGGCGATCCGCGGAAAAGAGGCAAAAGAGATGAGTGGAGTGAGCGGAGCGCCGAGCGGTGCGCGTCGTGTCGTGAAGTGATGATGTGATATCGTATCGGCGCGTCGCGACGATGTCTTCGATCACGCTACGACGTATCGTTCCGCGTCGCGTCGGATCAGCTCCCGATGATGCCCTTGAAGAATTTCACGGGCTCCGCCGACCCCGCGAAGATCAGGAGCCAGAAGGCGAGGGTATCGACGGCCCCGAGCGGGGTTCCCTCGGCCGAGATCCCCGCGGCCTTGGCGAGGAGGGAGACGGCGACCCACGGCGCGGTGAGCTTGACGACCCCCGGTGAGGCGGCGAGCCACATCCCGAACCAGTCGCCGTCGCTGAGCGAGAACATGAACACCTCCCATCGGTTCTCGGGGATCTTCGAGCTCGGCACCAACAGCTGCTTCACCACCTTCCCCGGCTCCACGTCCCAGCGCTCGACGTGCTTCACGACCTTCCCCGTGGTCTGGTCGAACACGTGCGTGGTCCCCCCCGCCGCGGCGAGCTTCGGGCGCCACGGGAGATCCAACACGCAGCTGAAGCGCCACGCCGTCTCCAGCTCGTCCTCGCGCTCCTCCCACCCCGTGATCTTCAGGTCGATGTCCTCCATCATGCCCCCGAGGTTGCCCACGTTCTGCTTGAACCGGTCCACGCCCTTGAAGCTCACGAACGGGTCCGCGAACTCGCACTCGGGGTCGTACGCGCGGAGCTCGCCGACGCCGCTGACGAAGTAGGACGAGTCGTAGTCCTCTCGCAGGGACGCGATCGTCTCCTCGCGCGAGAGGATCGCGGCGGTCGAGGAGGACGCCTGACCGGACGACGCCGCGGGCTTCTCCTTCGTCGCACCGACGACCTTGCCGACCGCCTCGGCGCCGTACCACACCGCCTTCAGACCCGCGCCGACGTCCTCGGCCTCGCCTTTCTTCTCGTCCGCCGCGCGCGCGACGACGCCCCGGCGAGGCGGGGCGCGGCGCGCGGGCGCGACGAGTGCCGGATGCGCGCGACGATCGGCGCGGCGGTCGATCGACGCCGCGCGGGGGCGGACGGACCCCGCGACGAGGCGAGCGGCGGCGAGGCACGCCATCGATGTCGTCGAAGCGCTCGAGGGGTGCGGCCGCGCGAAGAGCGAGGGCGAACCGGGCGGCGCGCGCGTCAGTGCTCGCGCGGAAGCGCGTGGGGGCCGAAACACTTATCGGCGACAGTTGGCAAATGCCCTGGTGGCCGCCCGGGCGAGATCTCCCGCGAGATCGTGACGTCCGCCCGCCGACGTGTCTCCTCAGCCGCTTGCTCCTTCGCGCGCGCACTCTTCCTGGCGTGGCGTCGCGATGGCGAGCCTCGCCGCGACCGCTCCCGCGCCGGGCGCGAGGCTCGGCGCTCGCCGCCTCGCGTCTCCGCGCGCGCCGCGCCGCGCCGCGCTCGCGCGCGGCCGCGCCGCCCCCGAGGCGGCGTCGGGCGCCTCCTCGGAGGTGGCGGTGTTCGGGCTCGGATGATTCTGGTCTCCCGAGGAGCTGGCGGGCTCCTTGGACGGCGTCATCTCCACCAGGGTCGGGTACACGGGCGGCGACCGCGCGAACCCGACGTACGCCTCCGTGTGCGGCGGCGACGGGCACACCGAGGCGATCCGCGTCGAGTTCGACCCGAGCGTGCTCTCGTACGAAGACCTCCTCGATCGGTTCTGGCTCGCGAACCACGATCCGTGCCAGCCCCTCAACCCGCAGTACCGGAGCGCCGTCTGGCCGCAGAACGACGCGCAGAGACGGGCGGTGCTCGCGAAGCTGGACGAGGTGGAGCGCCTCAGAGGACGCCCGGTATACACCGTGGTGGAGGCGCCGAAGACGTTCTGGAACGCGGAGTGGTACCACCAGCAGTACAACAACAAGAACAAGCTGAGGCTCGCGGCGGCCCTCGGGGTCTTCGCGCTCAACAATCTCCCGCACGGCGCCTTCCCGGGCCAGGAAACCGCCAAGACCGTACTCGGCGGGCTCGTGTTCGCCTCCCTCCTCCCGCAGCTCGTCGCGCCCTTCGACCGCATCCTCTCCGCCTTCGACTGAAGACCCGCGAGCGAGAAGATGGACGCGCCGCCGTGAGGGCGGGGGGACGACGAGGACGGGGGCGGGGAGTCGCGCGGAGGGGGGCCCCGGCGCGCTCGCCGCGCGCGACGACGAGCGTGACGCCGAAGCGGACGAAACGGCCCTCCGCGACGCGGAGGGAACGTCCCTTCGGCCGATACTACGCGCGCGATGAGAGCGCCGCCTAGGCGCGGACGGAGAGTGTGTGGGGTCGGGGCGGGGGATGTGGACGCGGTAGTGACGACGAGAGCGGAGCGGCCGGAGAGGGCGGGCGCTTCTCTCGCGCGCGCGCGAACCTGTTGGAATTTCGACGTCGCGACCCGTCCAGCTGTTCTCGTCTCGTCGCTGGCGCTCCTATACGTCTTGTTTTATCCAACCCCTCGCGCCCGGCGCTCGCTCGTCGCCCCCCGTCGCCGACACACCCCAGCGCGCGCGTCCGCGTCGGCGCGTCGGCGCGTCTCGGTTCGCGATGCGTTGGGAGCCCGGCGCGGCTCTCCGGTCGGGGGCCGGTCGGTCGCCCCCCCCCGGCGGGCCCCGCGGGTTCGGGTTGGGTCGCGGCGACGCCTCCTCCGTCGATCGCGGCGGGCGCGCGGGCGGCGCCGGCCGGCGCGCCTCCGCGCGGCTCGCGCGGTTCCGCGACGATCGCGGCGCCACGCGCGCGTCTTCCTCCTCCCCGGACGTCTCCGCGCTCGCGCGGAGGCTCGCCGCGCGGTTCCCCTCGGCGGCGCGCGGCCTTCGCCTCGTCTCCGCGTCGTCCGCGCGGCTCGTCTCCTCCCCCGCCGCGGTCTCCGTCGCCGCGCTCGCGCTCGCGGGCGCGCCCGCGACGCTCCACCCCCCGCCCCCGTCCGCTCGCTCCTCCTCGACGGACGCCGGCGGCTACCGCGGCGGCGCGACGAGCGGCGACCCGACCCGCGCGTGCACGGACGCGGTGCTGTGGGCCACGGGCGTGGGCTACGTCCTCCAGATCCTCAGCGGGCACGCGGTCACCTCCGTGGGCGCCAAGGTGAACGAGAAGATCGCCCGCGGCCAGCTGTGGCGTCTGGTCACCCCGGCCCTGCTCCACGGCGGCGTCGTGCACCTGCTCGTGAACTGCTTCAGCCTCAACTCCCTCGGCCCCGCGGTGGAGCGCCGGTTCGGCCGCGAGCAGTTTTGGGTCGTGTACGTCGGATCCGCCGTCGGCGGAAACTACCTCAGCTACAGGCTCTGCCCCAACGCCGCCGTCGGCGCGAGCTCGAGCATCTTCGGCCTCGTCGGCGCCATGGCGGTGTATCTGCACAGGCACAACCACCTGTTCGGGGAGTACGGGGAGCAGCAGCTCCTGAACCTCGTCGGCTCCGTCGGACTCAACGCCGCGTTCGGGATGATGTCCAAGCGCATCGACAACTTCGCGCACCTCGGCGGGTTCCTCGCGGGCGCGGGGGCGGCGTTCGCGCTCGGGCCGAACTTCGTGCCGCTCACGAGCGAAAAAGACGTCAGGGAGGCGGTCGAGAACGGGGAGAAAACCGGGAGGGTCAAGGGGAGGGCCGTCGTCAACAGACCGCTCCTGCAGACGTACGCCGGGGAGTTCGCGAGAGAGTTCCGCCCAGGAGAAGAAGACTAGAGAGCTAGTAGTCTAGAGTCTAATAGGTCTAAAACTAGACTAATGAGCGTAATAAAGCGCCCTTCTGCGCGCGTACTCGTAGTCTACTTCGTTCATCACTCGTTCCCGTGGAACGCGCTGATCCATCCGTGCGGGTACACCGCCACCTCCTCGCCCATGAACGTCGCCGTTTTCCTCGCCCCCGGCGCGAGCCTCCGAAAGTACCGCTCCCGCGCCGCCCCGGGCCGCGCGAGAAACGCCTTCCCGTACGCCAGCGCGAAGGGCCTCAGCGCCCGCCCGCTCTCCGCCGACCACTCGAACAGACCGGTGACCACCCCGGGCCAGTCCGGGTTGAACGCGTCGTCGAGAACCACCACGCCCTCCGGGTGCAACGCCGCGTGAGCGAGCGCCAGGTCCGCCGCCGTCGCCGCCGCGGTGTGACATCCGTCCACGCTGACGACGCGGCACCCGCCATCCGGAACGTCGGCCAACCCGGAGAGCGTCGTCGAATCCGCCTCGACGATCGAGACCCAAGCGGGGAGCGGCGGTCGCCGAGCGAGGCGAGGGGTCGCCGCCGTCGCCGCGTCCTCGCCGTCGTCTCCCTCTCCCTCTTCTTCTTCTTCTTCTTCTTCTTCTTCTTCTTCTTCTCGGCGACAGCACGCGTCCAGCGCGTCGGAGAGGTTTCGCTCGAAGGCGGCGCGGCAGCCCTCGCCGCTCCCGTCGCGGTTGGCGGTTTGGTCGGCGAAGCAATCGACGGCGACCGCTCGCTCGCCGGGCGCGGCGAGGAGGGCGAGGGGGATGAAGCTCTTGCCGTGGAACACGCCGATCTCGGCGAGGGCGCCGGAGACGCCTCGGCGCTCGTGCATCTCGTCGAGGGCGAGGTAGACGCGCAGGAGGCCGGGCTCGAAGAAGCCCTTGACGCGGCGATCGCCCCAGTCCGCGTACCGCGCGAGGCGGCGCAGCGCGCGCGTTCCCCGCGGGGTCGAGCGGGTCGAGGGGCGTCGATCGCCGAGGACCGCGCCCGCGACCGTGCCCGCCGCGGCCTCGGCGCGCAGCGCGTCCGCGCTCGCCGCCGCGTCGTCGCGCGAGCGCGCCCGTCCAGCCTCGGCGCGTCGCGCGTCGCGGGGGCTGTCGAGGCGGACGCCGTGCGGAGGGGACCCCGAGGAGGTCGAGGCGCGCGAGGCGCGCGAGGTGGCCGAGGCGCGCGCGCGCGCGCGCCGCGACGCGAGGCCCGCGACGAGACGCGCGACGGGGCGCGAGGCGTGGCGCGACATCAGCGCCGTCGGCCGCGCGGAGACGTGTGGGCGGGACGAAAGGCCCGTGAGAGTGGGCACTCGTGGGTCCAGTGCTGTTCATAGCAGAAAAATCTATCGCGAGCTCAAGAAAAGTTAACACTGAACTGTTCAGCACGACCTCGCCGCTCCTTGATTCTGAACCGCGCCGCGTTCATCGGCCACGATGGGAGACGTTCACCCATACCTCACCATCATGGGTGCTCGCGGGAACGGAGTCAGGATCAAAGAGAGGCAGGGACGGGCGGAACCCTCACTGCTGAACATCTGGCTCATCGGGACTGGACACGAACACTGGTTATGGTGGGTGGTTCGGGAATCCTCCCCTCGCGGCTAACGGTTTCCTCCCGCGCGAATTGCGCTGACTCAGCGTCCCCTCCCTCCTTGCGCGAATCAGGGCGTGCTTGACGTTTCCGTTCGTGCTCCTCTGGAGGTCTGTCAGCATCTACGTGCTGCCCATGATCCGCGTCTACGTCGGTCGCTTCTTCGGTTTCCTCGCGCGTTCGTGTTTCGCCTCCCTCGAATGCCTGGTCAACTACAAGTACACAGACCATGACTTCCCGGCGGAGTGGTACATGGGAGGCGACCCCGGGTGGGACGGGAAGTACGACTGGATTCGGTGCTCCGACTTGCGTCTCCCCGGTGAGAAACCACTTTGCCTGTTTCACGACGGCATCGAGCCCGCCGATATTAACCAGCAGGACCTGGGGGACTGCTGGTTCTTGGGCCCTCTCGCCGCTCTCGCGACGCATCCCGGCGCCATCCGTCGCTGCTTCGTCAACACCGAGATCAACGACCGCGGGAAGTACCAGGTGTACTTTTACTTGAGAAGAGAAGAGGGAAACAGAGAGCGCACGGAGCGACACGGGTATCGATTGGGCCAGCGGATCAAGATCACGATCGACGACTACATCCCCGTGAAAAAGGGCACGAGGTCCCCGATGTTCGCCGCTATCGGCAGCCGTCACGAGATTTGGGTCGCTCTCCTCGAGAAGGCGATGGCGAAGTTCATGGTGTTCCAATACGGGGAACAGGAGGGGAACGTCAAGGGAGGGTTCGATCCCCACACCCTGAAACCGTTGAACCACCCGGAATCGAGAGGCGACGGATTACGATGGATCGGATACGAAGCGATCAGCGGCGATTACTCCGAACGCACGCTGTACCATCTCACGGGCGATCCGGTGTATCAATTCCTGATCGGGCCGCACAACTCGCATCACACAAACGCGCAGATCTTTGCCGCGATGGAGGTATACCACAACAGGGGTGGCTTCTTGGCCACTCATAGAGGTCTCTATCACTTGAGCGTCGAGGACGGGGGGCCTGATCCGAAGGGAGTTGCCGCGCCGCACACATACGGCATCACCGGCGTATACCGCGCGGGCACCTTCATGGGACTCGGCATCGACGAGGGCGTCAAACTGGTGAAGGTGCAAAACCCGTGGGGGAGTGGCGGCGAGTATAAGGGCGCGTGGGGAGACGGTTCGAAGGAATGGGACGAGCATCCGCAAATCGCGCGGGAGGTCGGTTACGTCGACAAAAACGACGGGGCGTTCTTCATGCACATCGACGACTTCGTCGGGGTCATGGGTGCCGTGTTAATGTGTGACCGATGCACGAAAGATGACCTCGTGCTCGAATACCAAGAAGACCCCGAGAACTGGGTGCGCCACCTCTTTGCTCCGCTCCTGGGATGTGTCTCGGGGTTATTCTCGTTTTGGTTCCTCGGCCGAGGCATTCGAACGATATACTTCGGCCACCCGGGAGGTTGGCGGGGACTGTGGTATCCGGATAATGAGCAGGTTGGGCGCATCGGCTGCGTCGGCGACGGACGCTGCTGCGCGCCCGGAGAAAAGATCGACCCTTGGAAAAACGGCAGACCGCTGTATTACCGCGAAGATCAGAAGACGCTGGACCTGTAAAGCGAGAAGTGTCGCGACGTGAAGTGCGTGGACGACCTACTTCATTCGAGTCCGTGATGAAAGGAATCATCATCACCCCCCCCGCGCCACACCACTCTCAGACTTCTTCGAGGTGTTCCTCGAACACCGCGCGCGTGATGGGCTCGGGCTCGCCCGCGGTTTTGAAGAACACGAGCGAGATGCGCTCGATTCGCTCGATTCGCTCGACCGGCGCATCGTTTGCGCCTTCCCTTCGCTCCTTCGGGTACGGCGCGACCCAGTGCGGGAACCTTCCGTCCGCCCTCGCGAGCCTGTTCCGCGTGTCGACGCGCGCCACGGTACGCGCGTCGCGCTCGACGCACAGCGCGCCCTCGAACCGCGCGGACGGTTCGCCCGACGACCTGAACTCCCCGAGCGCCATCGCGTAAAACGGCCCCGCGTTCTTCTCGTCCACGTGAGGCGACCCGCGGAAGTTCCGCGTCACCGCCAGCGCCGTGAACGCGTCCGCGAACGAAGCGTCCACCTCCCGCAGCGCCCCCTTCGCCGCCTCCCACACCGCCGCGTACTCCCGGGACTTCTCCGCCGCCTTGCGCGCCTTCCGCGAACCCCGGGGGCCTCGACCCCCGGGCGCCGCGCGACGGTCCGCGTCCGCGTGACGCCCCGCGGCGAAATCGACGAAATCCGCGGGGGCGCGAAGGACGACGTACGCCTCCGCGTCCACGCCGGGGCGCTCGTTCCCGGGAGGGGCTGGGGCGCCTCCGCCTCCGCCTCCGCCTCCGCCTTCGCGCGCGAACGGACTCTCCTCGATCGCGCGCCGCAGAGCCTCGACCGCCGCCTCGCTCACCGGCGCGCCCGCGAGGTCGACGACGGCGCGCGACGAGGACTCCGACTCCGGGCTTTTCTCCCCCGCTTTCGCGCGCGCCTCCTTCGCGTAGCATTCGAGAAGCGTGGCCATCACCTCCGACCGCGTCGCGGTCTCCGGGTCCGTCGGGCTCTGCCCGAAGTCCTCCACCAGGCGCCGGCGGAGCGCGACGGTCGAGAGCGGCTCGAGCTGCGCGCGCAGAGACGGCGCGGGGTCCAGCGCGACGCGGGGCAAAGCCGGCGCCGGCGCCGGCGGTTTAGGCGGCGGTCCGCCGAGTGCGGTTTTTGTTTTCTCCTCGGGAAGGATCGGGACTCCCGGGCGTCGTTCCTCCTCGGGAAGGTCTCCGGCCGCGCGCCGCCCGTTCCGCTCGATCGATTCGGTCGACGCGTGATCGGCGGCGGCCACCATGGCGTCCAGGACGCGCCTGGCGACGTCGACGAGCTCGGGCGTCCACTGGCTCGCGGCGTGGCACAGGCGATCGCTCAGGTACACGATCCGCCCGTCGCGCAGCGCCTTGTGGCGCTTCCTCTCCTCGGGATCGAGCCGGTCCGCGAACGCGAGCGTCGGGCGTGTAGCGCCGCCGTTTTCGTCACCGTCACCGTCACCGTCCACGCTCGCGCGAGTGTTCGACCCGTCGTCATCGGCCACGAACTTCGTCTCCGCGCCTTCGCCTCGGCTCGTCGGGTGCGCGACGATCCACCAGTCCGGCTCGCGCGGGGTCCAGAACTTCGCCGCCGGGAGCCGAGGGTAATGCGTCTGCGGGCGAGGATCGTCCGGGTCATCCGCGACGTTCCCCACCCCGAGCGCGTCCGCGAGCGCGGCGCCCAGGGGCGTGCAGCTGTCCGCGGTGTACAGGTCGGGGTCCGCCTCCACGAACACCCAGGGCTGCGCCCTCGACGCGGCGGCGGCGAGCGCGAGGTCCGCCTCGGCGCGCAGAGACAAGACGCCGCGCTCGAGCGCGTCGCGCGCCGCGCGAGCCGTCGCGGGGGGCACGCGCGCGAGCGCCGCCACCTCGGAGATCTGCGCCCCCGCGAGCCGAACCGCGTCGCGCCCGAGCGGGCAGGGGAGAACCGCCACCTCGAACGTGAACGCGTCGTCGATTGTGTTTTCACCACCTTCCCCCCGCGCTTCCCCCCCCGGCGTCAACGATCTTTTCCCGCGAGACTCGGACTCGCTCGCGCGCGCCGCCTCTCCGGGGAAGTCTCGCCGCGATCCGACCGCGCGCGACGTCCACCGCGGCGCGATCGCGCGGAGGGCGTCCGCCTGCGCCTCGTACGCGCACACGATCAAGCTCGGGTTGAGTTCGCGCACGCGCCGGAGGTCCGGGTTCCAAGGATCGATCCGGGGCGTCGCGTCTTCGTCGGTCCTCCCGAACCCGAAGAACGCGTCGTCGTCCCCGAAGTGTCTGTAAAACGCGTCGCACCCGACGAGCCGGTCCCCCGCCCCGAGGTGGTTCACGAGAAGGTTCGTGTGGCTGGACGACAGGCTCAACACCCGCGGCGGTCTCGGCGGCTCCCCCGCGAGCGCGGGAATCAGCACCTCCGCGCACCACCGGTCGACCACGCCCGGGCCGTCGCGTTCGAACTCGGCGTCGCACCGCGCGCACAGGCGCCTCGAGCCTCGCGCAGCCGCGCCGTCGCCGTCGAGAAACGCCTCAAACGCCGCCCCAAACGCCGCCCCGGCGAGGCTTCCGCGGCGCCGCGCGGGCCCGCCGCCTCCTTCCGCAGGCGCCGCTCCCACCGATCGCGACACGGCGACGACCGCGCGGTTGACGCCGTCGAGGCTGAGGCTCGTCGAGGCGGGGTTCGGGTTCGGGTCATCGGCGGCTGCGATCATCGCGCGGCGGAGGTTTCGGAGCTGGTCTTCGCTCCGCGCGTCGGCGCGCGCGGCGGCTTCGACGACGAAGACGACGCCGGCGGCGGCGTCGCGCGGGCGGCGCGGGGGCCGCGCGTCGGGATCGGAGGAGGTGGTCGTCGGGGCGGCGCAGATCTCGGCGACGTCGACGACGTCGACGGTGAGGATGGTATCGCGCTCGATCCGCGCGGCGATGCGCTCGGCGACCACGCGGGCGGCGTCGGGGCATCCTTCCGCGAGGCGCTCGTCGCGCCGGCCCGCGTGCACGAGCAGGAGATCCGCCGGATGGCCTCCCCCCGGCGCCCCGCCGCCTTCCTCCGACGCCTCCGTGACCGAGGAGAGGACGGACTGGAACGCCGAGCGCGCGCGCGCGGTGAGTCGACGGGGGGTCCCGCGGGGGTCCGCGTTCCCGCGTCCCGTCGCGAGCCACCACAGAGCCGTGGCCGCGCCGAGGGGGAGGGCGAGCGCGGCGAACGTCGCGAGCGCGATCGCGAGCGCGACCGCCAGGAGGATCAGCCCGAGGGGCAGGGCGGCGACGAGGCCGACCCCGAGGCTCGCCGCGAACGCGGGGCGATCGCGCGCGGTCGACGCGACGATCGTGATCCATCCGCGGACGCTCTCCAGCGCGCGGCGCGGCGAGGCGCCGCGCTTCGACGCCCACATCGCGCGGCGTCGTGTGCGTGGGAGGCGAGCGGGCGTGTCCGAGGAACGACGCGCTGCGAACCGTCGCGGGCGCGATGTTAGTTGGCTGATGACTCGCGATCAACCCAGGGGCCCGACTTCGTCACTCCCAGGGCACTCGCGCGACTCGAATAAATACTGTAGGTGGCGCCCTTCGACTCGTCGGCTCGGCCGATTGTTAGCGGTCACGCTTCCTCCTCGCGCGCTGGCACTTCCTCGGCGCGTCGGCGCCCGCGCTTCCTCCACCCCGGCCGGGTTCGCCATGGGCGCGCTCGAGGACCTGATCGCGTCCCACCTCGGCGAGTTCAGCGCGGCCGGCGGCGTGCACCTCCCCGGCACTCCCGGGTACGACGCGTGTCTCTTCGCCGCGTGCGGGGCCAACTACGCGTGCCTGCACGAGCGGCGCGCCCCGCCCCTCGCGCTCCAGCCCGCGTGCGAGCGCGACGTCGTCCTCGCCGTCCTCGCCGTCGCCGAGGGCAGGCGCCGCGGCCTGTGGCCCGCCCCGGGCGCGCCCCCGGGCGCGCCCGTCCTCACCGTCTGCGGCGGCGGCCACTCCGAGCTCTGCGTCGTGCACGGCGCGGTGCTCCTCCACATGCGCCGCATGCGCGACGTCCGCGTCGTCGGCGCGGGCGGCCCCGACCCCGCCGTCGAGATCGGCCCGGGCGCGTTACTCGGCGAGCTCGGCGAGCGCGCCGCCGCGCACGGCCTCGCCGTCCCCACCGGCGTCTTCGCCGGCGTCGGCGTCGGATCCGTGCTCATGGGCGGCGTCGGCAGACTCGCCAGGCGCCGAGGCCTCTCCGTGCAGAGCATCCTCGAGCTCGACGTCGTCGCCGCTGACGGAAGCGTCCACCGACTCAAGCCCACCACGAAATCCACGACGACATCCGCCCCGACACCCTCCTCCGAGGACGAACGCTCGCTCGCGAGACGGTCGAGGGAGATGTGGTGGGCGTGCCGCGGCGCGTGCCCCGCGTTCGGCGTGGCGACGCGCGTGAAACTGCGCGCGTTTCCGGCGGCGGGACCCGTCGCGCACGGGCGAAGGCTCCACGGCCCGAACCTCGCCGTCTCCGCCGCCGCCGACCGACTCGCCGCGACGGAACGCGTCGCGAGGCGGCTCCCGGAGTGGCAGCAGATCGACGTCTGCGTCGCGCGAGGGCGGCGGGCGGACGAGGGAGGGCGCGCGGAGCAGGAAGGAGGCGAGGACGGAGCGAACCGAACCGGAGACGGAGCGCCGAGGGGCGAAGGCGCGTCGGCGCCGCGAGGCGAGGGCGCCGGCGGCGTCGCGGTGGGCGTGTTTCCGTGCGCGCTCGAGGGCGGCGGGTTCGATCCCGCCGACGCCGCCGAGGCTGGTTTCCACGCGAGCGATCTGCGCGAGGCGCGGTACGTCGACGTGCCCTACCACAGCATGCTTCCCGAGGCGGAGGAAGACGCCGCTTCGGGGCGCGCGGCAGAGAGGAGTCTCGCGGCGGAGATCCCCGCGGAGTGTAAGGCGGAATCGGAATCCTCGCCCGGCCTCGGCGGCGTCCCCTCGCAGGCGACGCCCGGGATGTTCTCGTACGTGCGGCAGTGGTTCGTGGACGAGCTCGGCGCGTCCGGCGCGGCGCTCGTCGCGAGGCTCGCGGCCGAGGCGCCGACGGACGAGTGCCTCCTCATGCTGCAGCACGCGGGGGGCGCGGCGCGGCGCGGGGGGCAGGGGGGCCCTCCGGAGACGGGGGAGGAGCGGAGACACACCGGAGAGGGCGGCGGCGGCGGCGACGCGTTCGGGCGGGGCGACGCGTGCGCGTTCGCGCCGAAGGAGTGGGAGACGAGCCTGGTGATCATCGCTCTGTGGACGGACCCGGGCGCGGAGGCGCGCGCCGAGGCGGAGCGGTGGGCGGACGGCGCGCACGAGGCGCTGCGGCCGTTCGGCCGGGGGGTTTACGCGGTGGACGTCGACCCGTTCCGCAGGCCCGGCGCCGCGGCGGAGGAGGAGCTCGAGCTCGCGTTCGGAGAGGAGGGCCTCGAGCGGCTGAGAGCGCTCAAGGCCGAGGTCGACCCCGAGGGGCTCTTCCGAGCGACCCTGCCGCTGTGAGGAGGGAAGGGCGCGCGAGAGAAGACGAGGCGGGGCGCGGAGTACAGTCGTGTCTTGCATAAAAATTCAAAAAAAGTGCACCAACGCGAGGCGCGCGTCTCGCGCGCGGGTTCGCGAGAACGTCTCCTCGTCGCTAGGTGGGCTTTTGATGAGGCAGGGAGGGCCCGACGTAACTGCCGTTGCGAGGACGCCCGAGGCGAGGGGAACGCGCCGCCTCTCTTCGGGTCGTCGTTTAGAAATCATTCTTCTTCGGCGGGCTGCGCGTGTCTCGCGCCCGAGTCGCGTCGCTTCGCGCGGGGAGTCCATCGAGCGTTCGATGACGAGGTTCACGCACTGTTAGCCCCGGACCTTCGAGGAGAAAGTCTACCCCGCGGAAGGAGTGGCGACGTTTACTTGGGGATCTCGGTCTCCGTCGCCTTGACGTGGTGCGACTCGTCGTCGTACGGGTCCGTCTCGTCGTCCTCGATGCGAGGGGGGAGCCACTGCGCCAACGCGCGGGGGTTGCCCTTCTGCATGGGGACGTGAATGGCGAAGAAGACGGCGCACATGATCCAGCCGACGGACCAGCGCCAGCCGTTGTTCATGTCCTCGTCGGAGCCGTAGACGCCGAGGGTCTGGTGCTCCGGCCCGCGGACGCCCGTGGTGGGGTCGACGAGGTCGTTGTGCGACGCGAAGATGCCAAAGACGGAGAAGATGGAGCAGATGACGGACATGAAGACGCACTCCTCGAACTTGCGGTCGATGGCGAAGCAGCAGATGGCGCAGAGGGCGATGCCGAAGACGACGCCGCCCGCGGGCGCCATCATCTGCACGCCCATGTTCACGCTGTGGTTGCCGCCGGACTCGAGTCCCATCATGTTGCAGATGAAGGGCATCAGGCCGAGGAACAGGCACGGGTAGTGGCGGGGCGGCGACTCCTCAAACGCCTGGCGGGAGAGGAGCAAGCCGACGAAAACGAGGATGGCGCCGTTGGCGCACTCCGGGATGACGTTGTACAAGCCGGCGAACATGCCCGTGGAGAGGAAGATGAAGTACACGATGCCGTTGAGCATGGAATAGCCGATCTTCGCGCCGAGAGCCTTGTGCACGGGGTGGCCGATGTACACCGTGGTGCCGTACATGCCGCCGGCTAAGGCGACCATCATCGTGCCGATGCCGTCGACGATCATAATCTCAGCCATGGGATACGCATCGCCCGCCGCCTCGGCGGACTCGACGTCCGTCATCGTGCCGAGGAAGCCGATCATGCCGAAGAGAAGAGCGCCGGGGACCCAGTCACCCATGAGTTCGGACTCGCTGAGGCCGGCGAGGCCCTTGCCGAAGCCGCCGAAGATGTCGCCCTTGAACGCGAAGGAATCCCACGCAGCCTTGGCGCGGGTGCCGTCGGTGCCCTGGCACGTCCTGTACGGTAAACCGGTATTGGCGTCGACGCCGTTGTAAAACTCGGCGACGGACGTGATCTGGTCGTTGGGGGGGAAGCCGTAGGTGATGTTCGCGCGGCTGCGGTTGCAAGCGCCCGCCCAGCCGAAGATGGTGGAGAAGCCGATGGCCATCAGCGCGATGGGGAAGGTGATCTTGCCGTAGATGGGGTAGCGCACGTTGCCGAAGAAGCCGACAACGACGACCATGAGGGGAAGGAAGCACATGATGGGCTCCTTGACGAGCGTGATCATGGGCGAGAAGGCGAGCCAGACGAAGCCGACGCCCATGAGGGGGACGTAGACCGCCGCGGTGGGGAGCGCCCAGCGGATGAGGTCGCCGAGGAAGAAGCCGCAGCACTCGAACGCGCCGATGATGAAGTTCACCGCGACGGAGACTTTCCAACCGTACTCGGCAGCCTTCCTGGCCGCGGAGATCATCTCCGCGTCCGAGGCGGTGTCAGCGGGGGCATACATGTTCGCGGCCGCCTCGAGCGCGGGAAGGGTCATGGCGTACAGAGTGATGTAGATCACCGTCGTGTTCATGCCGTACGGCTGCGCGGTGACGTCGAGGCGGTTCTCCTTCGTCGCGAGTCGCGTCGCCAGCCACGCGAACCACATGTTGCCGAAGATGAGGCCGATGCCGCACGCGGGGATGTGCCACTGCGCGCGGGGGGGAAGAGGGGAGGGGAATGCGGGGTGCGAGAGGGGGAAGGAGTCAGTCGAGCGGCGAACGCGGGGGCAAATGGGTTCGTCGAGACCAGGGAAGTGGGAGAAAAAAAAAAACCACGGAGCAGAGACGAAAGTCTCGATCGGCGTGTCTGACGCGTCGTGCTCGTGCCAGGTCTGACGCTCGTGCACGGTTGCCGCGCGCAATTTGGAACGGGGCGAGCCACCAACCGCCCGGAGACGGGTGGCGGGGCGCGGGTGCGACGCGCACCTCGTAGTAGATCTTTTCCCATTCGATGGCGATGTGGAGCTTGTACAGGTCGGGGATCCAGTTGCGCCAACCGGCGTTGATGAGGCCGTAGCCGATGTGGCCCACGGCAGAGCCGGTCACGCCGAGGAGCGTGGCGAGGTTGTCGAAGAAGAGCTCGCAGAACGCCTCCATCTCACCGGAGCCTGCGCGCGAGTGGGCGAGCGAAGGACGGACGGTCGTCAGCGCGATTCCGTGGGTTCGAGGTCGCGCCGTTCGAGTCGCGGTCGGGGGAATCGCGCGGCGGGGCGCGGCGGGGCGAGAGCGCGTCGCCCCCGGGGCGTCTCGGCGGGGCACCGCGAATCGTCGTCGGATTTGGTTTTTCGCGCGCGTCAAACGGAATCGCGCACGCACCGGTCCAGAGCGGGACCTTCGTGTTCCACGCCCACGACGCATCTCCCTGCCAGTAGAACGGGGAAAGCTGGAGCAGGACCTGCTGGAAGGTGAGTTTCTCGCGTTTGATGCCGGTTCCGACCGGCATGGTGGTCGGAGAGCTCGGTTGAACGCACTGTCGCGCGACGTCGAGTGACGCAGCGAGCGGTTCGAGCAACGAACGGGAGCTGTATTTTGCGCGGGACCAGCTGACAGAACGCACGCGATTGGCTGAATTTTTTTGAAGTGTCCCTTGGGAGAGAGGGACTCGGCACTTTTTCCCACGAAAGGTCGCCAGCTCAACTTGACGTGGAATCGTCCGGGCGGCATGCCGTGCACGTCGCCAAACTGCCGCTTGCTCGCCAGACGCGATATCTCTCGTCCCCGCCGAAACGTCCGACCGCGCACTCCTCCCCGCGCGACCTCGGTCGCCTTCCCCCCCCCCGCCCATGAAAACCCGGACCGCGGTCTTGATCCTCATCTGCGTGCTCTCCTACCACATCGGCAACCTCACCGAGTCGGATCGCTCGGCGGTGCTCGCGTACGTCACCGGCGAGGCTCGCTCGTTCGCGGCGGATCCGATCGATTACGTCCGCCTCGTGATCGCGCACCTGGAAGCGACCGGAGGCCTGCGCTTCATCGTCCTCGGCGTCTGCGCCAAGGCGTTCTCCTGGCACTTCGCGCGCCGCCGCAAGGCTCGCTTGGCCGCGGTGGAGAGGCGCGCCGCGGCGAAGAAGGCGTCGTGAAGGAGACGTCGCCTTCTTTCGCGATCTCCTCCCCCCTCCGGTCCGTCCTCGGTCGTCGGTTCGACCGCGCCCGCCTCCATGCCCACCTCCGCGCGCGTCGCGTCCGCGACGCCGTACGCGTGGCCGTACGACGGCCCCCTCCGCGCGGACGACGTCGCTCTGATTCTCATCGACATGCAGATCGACTTTTGCGGTCTCGGCGGGTACGTCGCGCAGATGGGCTACGACGTCTCCCTCACCCGCGCGCCCATCGAGCCGCTTCGCCGCGTCCTCGCCTCCGCGCGCCGCGCCGGCGTCCGCGTCATCCACACGCGCGAGGGCCACCGCCCGAGCCTCTCCGACCTCCCCGCGAACAAGCGCTGGCGGAGCCGCCAGGCGGGCGCGGGCATCGGCGACGAGGGCCCGTGCGGGAAGATTCTCGTCCGCGGCGAGCCCGGGTGGCACCTCATCCCCGAGCTCGCGCCGTTACCGACGGAGGACGTCGTCGACAAGCCCGGCAAGGGCTCCTTCTGCGCCACGGACCTGGACCTCATCCTGAGATCCTGCGGGGTCAAGCGGCTCGTCCTGGGCGGGATCACCACGGACGTGTGCGTGCACACGACGATGCGCGAGGCGAACGACCGCGGGTACGAGTGCCTCCTGCTGGAGGACGGCACGGGCGCCACCGACGCCGGCAACCACGCCGCGGCGGTGAAGATGGTGCACATGCAGCACGGCGTCTTCGGCGCCACCGCGACGTGCGACGCCGCGTGCGCCGCCTTCGACGCCCTGCCGAGGCCGACCCCAAGTCCATTGGCAAACAGTGCAGGCCCGCCGGCGTCGAGGAACCCGTCCGAACGAACGCTCGCGGGGCTCGTGGCGAGCGCTCGGCCGACGCCCTTCTCGTGGCCCGCGGGCGGCGTCGCGCTGCTCATGATCGACTGGCAGAGGGACTTCTGCGACCCCGGGGGGTTCGGCGCGGCGCTCGGGAACGACGTCTCGCCGCTTCGCGCGGCGATCCCGACGGCGCGGAGGGTCCTGACCGCGGCGCGGGACGCGGGCGTGCCCGTGATTCACACGCTCGAGGCGCACCTTCCCGACCTGAGCGACTGCCCGCCGTCGAAGCTGAAGCGCTGCCCGAGCATCGGCGAGATCAGCGACGACCCGGCGTTCGCCCCCGCGGGGCGCGTCCTCGTCAGGGACGAGCCCGGGAACTCGCTCGTCGACGAGCTCGCGAACGCCCCGGGGGAGATGGTCGTGCATAAGCCCGGCAAGGGGGCCTTCTTCGGCACCGAACTCGACGCCGCGCTGCGGGCGCTCGGCATCTCCCACCTCGTCATCTCCGGCGTCACCACCGAGGTGTGCGTGCAGTCGACGATGCGCGAGGCGAATGACCGGGGATACGAGTGCCTTCTCGTGGAAGACGCCACGGAGAGCTACTTCCCGGAGTTCAAGAAGGCCACGCTGGAGATGATGGTCGCGCAGGGAGGTATCGTGGGGTGGACGGCGAAGGCGGACGACGTCATCGCGCAGATGAAGAAGGAGTGACAAGGCGGAGGCGGCGCGTCAAGACCTTGTCAAGAAAGGTTGAGAGTCGCGTTTTTTTATATTCGCGAAATCAAAGAAGGAGTGATCCGGGGGGAGTCCGTCGCCGGGCCGAGCACCTCGCCCTCGTGCTCGACCCGGCAACGACGACGGTCGCGCGCTGGAACAACGCCGGACCTTCTTCTCGCGCGCTCATCAGAAGGTCTACCCGCCCGGATCGAGAGAACGTCTCACGCGGGCGCTCGACGACGCCGAGGCGCGAACCCCCCCTCGAGGATTCAAACCGCCGCCGCCGCCACGCGTCCATTTCGTTCGTCTCGGTTCACCGCGCCTTGCCGCACTTGGCCAACGCCTTCTCGACGTCCTCGAGCTTGGCCACCTCTCCGAAGTACAGCCCGACGGATTTGTGGTGGTTCTCCTTGAGTGTCTGCGGCCCGTTGATGAGCTCGAGGGCGTGCTCGTGCCACCGCGGGTCGAAGGCGCCGCAGCAGTCCTCGACGAGGCACGTCCTGAAGAACCTGTCCACCGCCTGCACGGCGGTGGCCATGATGCACACGTTCGTGAGGATGCCCGCGAGCAGGATGCGCCTGACCCCGCGCTCGCGCAGGCGCCGCTCGAGGTCCGTGCTCGCGAACGCGCCGAAGGTCCACTTGTCCACGACGATCTCCCCCGGGAGCGGGCGGCAGCTCAGGACGAGGTCGTAGCCCTCGTCGACGACGGGATGCGCGAGGTCGCGCCGGACCTGCGCGCCGTACCGGTGCGAGCGGCTGTGCGCGACCGTCAGCCCCGCGCCGCGCGCGGCGGCGAGGAGCGCGGCCACCTTCGCCTCCGTCGCCGCGAGCTGCTTCACGCGCGCGTCGCTGTACTCGCCCCCGAGGCGGCCTTCCTTGCTGAGGAAATCGAACTGCATGTCGATGAGCACGAGCGCGGTGTCTCCGCTCGAGACGGGGAACTCGCGGCCCGCGCGCGCGGGAATCTGCGCCTCCGCGAGCAGAGCCTCGGGCGTCGCCGCGTCGATCCCGCGCTGAACCATCGCCTGCGAGCGCGGAAATCGGTTCGAGGTGACGGGGGATGGGGGTGGGGGGGGGAGAACCCGGACGGTCAGGACGAACCGAGGGCGAAGGATCTTCGATCGCGCGCCACCCGAACGCACCTCAGCCTCTCGCCTCGCCGCGTCCCTGAGCCAGAGCTCGCGGAGGCACCATCCCGCCGCGCCGCCGGCGAGGACGGCCGCGAAAATATCCGCGTGCGCGCGCATGCGTCCGGGGGGCGCGCGCGCGGTGCCGGAGGAAAGTGCCGAGTCGTCGCCACCGGGGCGATCGAAATTTGCAGTGCGTTCGGGTGGTCATGATCTGTTTCGCAGCGCGCACTCGGAAAAATTTCGCCGACCCCCCTTCCGCTCAACTGCCGGCGAGTGAACGACAACCTTCATGTTGCCACGCGTGCAATCAGCACACCGCCCGAAAGGTCCACGCGCGAACTGAACGGGAGTCAGCCCAGGAGAGCTGCATGCGTCGTCGCCCGGCGGGCGTTTCCGTCGTCGAATCGCCGAGCGAACCCTCGTCGTCAGCGCTCCTCGCGCCGGCGTGCCTCCGCGCGCCTCTCGCGCGCCGGCGTCGACCCTTTCCCCCCCCCCCCCCCCCCCCCCCCCCCCCC
>MDSW01063685.1_pt1 | contig 36154 bp, 32 predicted proteins | sample 811171 | NCBI WGS metagenome assembly MDSW01 (sample SAMN05326641, study PRJNA326480) | marine metagenome | isolation source: seawater | place: Atlantic Ocean: North West | collected 2012 | reverse complement strand
TTGACATACATTGTGCTGTTGGGATTCAGCCAAATCACGAAAATTTAAAAACTAATTTAGAGAACTCATTAATGCTAGTGACTGCTCTTAATACTAAGATCGGATATGAGAAAGCTGCTAAAATTGCAAAAAATGCTCATGAAAATGGAACAACTTTAAAGCAAGAGAGTATTAATTTAGGTTATCTTACTGCAGAAGAATTTGATGCTTGGGTGAAACCTAAAGAAATGTGTGGGAATTAAAAAGTAATAAACTACAAATAAAAAAAGCATGGAAAAATTTCCATGCTTTTTTTATTTAAATTACCATAATAGCTTACTTTCCAGCAGGAGCAGCAGGAGCACTATCACCTCCAGATCCACCTCCAAAACTATAAGAAAGACCAATAGTAAAAGAATTTAATGATTTAGCATTATCAGTTCCTTTAATCATTTCATAACCAAGACCAATACCAATATTATTCATATGATAAGCAATCCCTGCACCACCTCCAAATTCATTAGAAGATGCTGTAAATTCATCATCTCCAAACGTTCCTTCTTCTGGCACATACGACGCATCAGTTATCATATACATACCCATACCTACATTTGCTGAAATACTAGGAGAGAATCCATATGACAAACTTGCTTTTAATGGAACAATACCAAATCCCATACCATAACCAGCGGAAAGGACAGCAGACATGTCATCATTAATAGAGTAATCATAACTCAAATTCAAAACAGCTGAAGACGAACCTACTTCAGTCATTTCTGTATCTTCATCATTTGCCTTATACATAACTGCATTTCCATCAGCATCTGCTATCATCGTTCCAGATAACATCATGTAATCTAAGCCTACTCCAAAATTTTGTGCTGATAATCCTAAAGTAAGAAATCCTGCACATAAAAATGTAATTGTTTTTTTCATAATTTTTATTTTTAATTTTTGCTTACTCTAACATGGTTTTCAGCGTCCCCAATAATTTTTTTAATACGAGAAAATATAGCCTATACCTATTTGAATAGATCTATTCTTTATAGTTTTGGCCTCCATAATATCAGTGAAAGCCAACCCATACCTTAGATCTACATGAAATAAATCATTTACCTCATAAGTTGCTCCTATATTTGCTCCAAACTCTGTTTTATTATATATATCCCAATCCATAGATTCATCACCTGTAGAGCCACTAAATGCATATGCAAAATACGGTCCTAAAACCAAGGCTAATTCATCATTAATATGAAAATTGCCATTAAAAGCAATATCAACATAATTTGTTTTAATCTCATTAGAGACAGTTATTGTATCTATTGTTTGATCGACTAACCCTCCTTTCTGATGAAAAATGACCTCTGGAGAGTACCTTATATTTGCCTCACCTAATTTCATAAATGATCCAAAATAAAATCCTGTCCTGAAATCTACACCCTCAGCATCATCTCCTGAGAAATTCGTCATTGCAGCACCGGTCTTTAACCCAAATGACTGTGCTGAAAGAGTGAAAGAAAGAAGACTTATAAATATAATAAATAATAGTCTCATAACTATCTTATTTGCACTCCCAATAAACACTATAGCCAACGCCTGTAACAGCATCTGTTTCTTCAATTGCTTCTAAATCATCACCACAATATTCTTGCGAATCATATCCTTGTGTTAAATAATCTTCACAATTCATGCCAAATGTAGCCTGGCAATCTGCATCTGTTAACCCATAAGAACTAGTTAAATCAACTTTGATTTCACAATCTTTACATTTTTTACATGATGTGAATCCGAAAGCTAAAAAACTAATAGCTAAAACTTGTAAAATTCTTTTTTTCATAATATTTAATTTTTATTTATGCTTACTCTTTTAGAATAGGTTTTCAGCTTCCCCTAAATTAATAATTAATCCATATTTACCCAATTAACATTTGTTGGCTGTTGGTTCTCACCCCAAGCAACTCCAACATCTCTAATAGCTTTAATAGCCTCCTTCTCTAGGGCAACTTGATCTCGCTGTACTTTCAAAATAAAATCCCATTCTCTATCTTCATCTGCTTTCAATTTTGCTTTTATTTGATTTCCTAATGCTGTTGCATCCTTATTACACTTAGAGTCAGCTGCAACTTCACCTAACCAGCGCCCTGCTTCTCTTGCATTTTGTGATGCCCAAGCTCCTTTAGCTTTACCTAAGGCAACTGCGCAACGGTGATCCTCAATCTCCTTTAATAAGGATTGAGCATCAGTATAACAACTTACATCTGGTAAAATTCCTGATAAATAACTAGCTGCTAAATCATAATTATCTTGTGCCTTAGCGGCTCTTGCATCAGCAATATTCTGCATGCATTCATTCTCCATCTTTTGCTTGAAAATTTCTACAGAAGCATCTTGACCTTTCATATAGCAATCTTTACAAATACTTGGTATTGTTATTAACGTATAAATAGCTTGATCATACTCCTTCTTACCGGCTAAAGATTCTGCCTCCTTAATAATAAAATCACATTCAGAATTATAGAACTCAATAATCCTTGTTTTACCCTCCTCAATAAAACCTTTTACATCTCTATGTCTATATGACAACCCTTTTAATGCACTGATATAAGCCTTTGTTTCATTATTTCCAACCCCTTTTAATGTAATGTCGGTTGTAGAATAAATAGTTCTAGTCATATTGTCTGCAATTCTTAAGCTAACATTTATAGTATATGCATGTTTAGGAGGAGCACTTGGAATAACATCTTGAGTTAAAATATCCACTCTAGGATACATTATAAAACGACTCCCATAACTAGCAAGCCCATTCTTACTTGCAATCTGAGTCATTCTAGTTAGTAATATTCTTTCTGCTCCAGAGGGCATATCAGGAATATTTGGCATTATTGTTTTGATAGCAATTCTACCAACATCGTCAGTCTTACCTAAATTATTTTGAGCTTCTAAATTTACACCTATAAAGATAAATGTAATGAGTGTTAATAGTATATTTCTCATAATCTTATTATTTTGTTCCTAAAATGATATCTGCACGACCTAAACCTTTCGTTACAACCTTAGCAGTAATATCAAACTCTTTTAAATATTTCTGCAACTGCTGAGCAAATTTCTTTGTATCCATCTTCTTCTCCTTCACTTTTCCAGACTTATACACCTTCTGATAGAACAATGGTATCATTACTCTCTTACAGGTCATCTTATTCTCACTAACCATTTTAATATTTGGACCACCATCTGTAGTATTCTCAGAAAGCCAATCTTCTATTAGAACATTTAATTCTTCATCATCCTCACCAAATTCGCTTTCTAAGTCTTCACCCCAACCATCAGTATTTTTAATGTCAATTCGTACCTCTCTACATTGACAAGCTATTATCTTTTGAAAGTGAGATGTAACTTGACCAACAAATCCATCCATATGAGCATATACCATTTCCCTAGCTAATTCAACTTCAGTTCTAGAGAAATCTCCGTTTCCTGTTCCTTGCTTATCTGCTATAGGAGAATTTGTATAAGCATCTATTGCAGTAATATTAAAATCACATCTTTTATCAAATCCATCATCAACAAAATCAAAATCTAACATAAACTTAATATCTGGACTCGCTTTCTCAAACAATACATCTACAGGGTTCTTAGCTATTTCAGAACCATCCTTCATAGTTCGCATATTATCTTCAGCAGCATCCTCTTTTATTTCTGCAAGCACAGCTTCAAGATCCTCTAAAGGAAATCCTCTCTCAGCCCATAACCCACTAATTTTATTGATAATCTTCTTAAGATCTCTATCTTCTCTTAATGCCTTATCATAAAGATAAATAACATCTGTTGTCCCTTGATTGTTAAATTCTTGCGTGTAACCATTAGCTGTCATCCAGGCATTTGCAGGCATTACCATAAGAGTTGGTTTTATTTGAGCAACACCAGCATATGAAATGCCTAAAAATATAGCTAGTAGTAATATTTTGTTTTTCATGATTTTATTATTTTATTATTTGATCTGTTTTTAATTTATATCGTATTCCTTCTACATCAATCTTAACTTTAACTCCATATGTAGTCTGGCTTCTTGATTTTTTCTTAGACTTAGTTGATTGCTCTATCTTAATATATTTTGAATAATCTTCTCTAAAGAATTCAGCTACATAGGCTCTATATTTTTCTCTAGCCTGTACTTCAGTTATTAGAGGGCGAACACTACATGTGCTTTTATTAACTCCTTTAAATAAAATATCATTAATAGCATTTCGTTTAGCCTGATCTATAGCCTCCTTCTTTGAGCTTCCTGACCCCCAAGCCATAAATACAAAGTTACCGTCAAGTTTATCCTCTAAGCACTCCGTTTCATACTGATAGAAACTTGCTGATTTTGCTTGCTTATTCTGTGCATTAATAGAAATGCACATAAATAAACATGCTAAAGTAAGGAAGGTATGTATTAAATAATTTTTCATAATTATATTATCTAAACATGTTTCCAAGATTCTGTAAAATACCTGCAGCTTCTAGATCTCTTCTTAATCCATCAACATCTACAGACACAATAACTCCAATCTTAAATTCTTTCTTACTTACCTTAGATACATCCTCAGGTCGTACACGTCCATTATTTGATGCTGTTACAAACTTCATATATTTACCTCCTGTAGCAAAAAAAGACTTAAAGAACTCCTTCTTTTCTTGCTCAATATTTGGATTCATAACTAAAGGTTTTTGGCTAACACAGGGCCCAGAGTTAATACCCTGAAAAATAATTGCATGTACTGCATTCTTTTTTGCTTGTTCAATAGCAACCTTTGGTTTTTTAGAGAATGAAAATACTTTAATAGTATAATTAGTTCCCTTTCCTTCATCTACACAAACAACTTCATACCTCCATTGTTTCGTGTCTTTATTGGCCTTTTTCTTAGCAAAAATTTGCGCTTCACTAAAATTAGATAATAATATTGTAAATGCTAATAAAAATATTTTTTTCATGATTTCTGTTATTTAGGTTATTTTTGTTGTCTTAAAAGTAAAATTAAATCCTCCCATCCTTTCTTACAGCCTTTAAAGCTGGTTGCTTGTATCGCATCTTTCTCGTCTAACTCAGGAGGCCTAGTCACATAATATCTATTATCCCAAATAGCTTTTTTATCTACTTTAACCATTCCTTTCTTAGCATATTTTGTTCCTCCTTTAGAACTATATTTTGGGACAAGAACATCAAATTTCTCACCACCAGTCAAGCCTTCCTTCATACCAATCTTTGCATTACAAATTTTACCTTTTTTTGCATATTCATAGATTGGAGTCTTAGTTTTAAATACATCATATTTCCTTTGAAGATTCACATATACCTTATTTACAGAACGAACTGTAGCTTCTTTTATCACATCAATTTCAGACCGTTCAGTTTTAAACTGCGTAATAAGAGTAAATGCTTTTGCTTTACCAACAAATTTTAAATTAAACATATCTTGACTTTCAAATGCCTGAATTCTTTGTTGCTTCTCTTCTTCACTAAGCTTATCTTTATTATTATCTCCTATCCAGCATCTATTTTTAAAAATTTGCTGAATACTATCATTCCATTCTAGTTGGTATAAATAAGCATGTGTCCATACATTATAACCTTCTGCTTTTTTATAAAGAGCTTCAGCGGCATTAAGTGCTAATTTTTTGGCCAAATCAGGAATATCTTGTTTATTAATTGCTGCTTTAGAAGCTTCATAAACAGGCAAAGCTACCTTCTTATTGTCAATAAACTCAAAATATTCAAGTACCACAAAAGTATTTCCTATTAATTCTAGTCCTGAACGCTCCAACGCAGCAAAACCTTTTTGCAGCATAGCAGCATCCGAAGCATCATCTTCTGTCGCATTATATAATCCTCTTGATTTAATTAGATCTATATTCATAATACCAGCAGCATCTCTATTAAACCATTTACCAACCAATTGATTCGCAATTCTCTTGTCTTTAAAGTAGTTCTCAATCTTAGCTTCTATTCCATTAAGTTTAAAGCCAGGAATACCTGCTTTTGTCATGTCACTGACCTTTCCAATAATATTAGCATATCTCTCTTCTAGAAGGTGATTGTCATACTTTTCTGGAAAATCCATTGATCTAAAAGTATTCGTGATAATCTCTCCTTTTGCCATTGCAGGATCTTCAATCATCATAACATGTAAAGAGCTTCTACTATACTTTGTGTTATTTTGTGCCACAACACTTAAGTTAGCTATTAGAATTAACGTTAAAAATATATTTAATTTTCTCATAATTTTATTTTATAATTTTTGCAAACATAAGGTAAATTAATTTAAATAAGCTAAAATTTATGAACAGCGTTGTGTATTGAAGCAGTTGATTTATAAATAATTAACATGCGAATTTCAAATTAAAGTATAAAAAATAATTAATTAAAATCCGACCTTACATCCGCAACAAATTGTTTAATTTGCTGTTCGTCTTCCTTCTTGCAAATAAGTAATACACCCTCATCTTCTACAATAATATAGCCATTCATACCCTGGATAACCACTAACTTATCATTAGGCATTTTCACTAAATTTTCAGATGAATTATATAGTCTTACTTTATCCCCCTGCACAGCATTATTATGCTCATCTAAATCAAGATGCGCATAAAGAGAACCCCACGTACCTAAATCACTCCAACCAAAATTCGCAGGATAAACATACACATTATCTGATTTTTCCATCAACCCATAGTCAATAGAAATATTTTTGCATCCTGGAAATACTCTATTAATGAACTCTGATTCTTCTGGTGTATTGTAAAATTTTTTTCCCTCACTAAACACATCATACATATCTCGTAAATGCTTACGAAATGCCAAAGTAATTGACTCAACACTCCAAATAAACATTCCTGAATTCCATAAAAAATCTCCACTATCTAAAAAATTAAGCGCTAATTCCTGATTAGGCTTTTCAGTAAATGTTTTTACTCTTTTTACTTTTTTATAATTTAAAATTCTTTCTTCTGTAAATTGAACATAACCGTATCCAGTTTCAGGTCTAGAAGGTGTAATGCCTAAAGTTAGTAGGATATTATTACTTGCAGTAACCTCTAAACAATCACTAACAACCCTAACGAATTCACCTTCATTTAAAATAATATGATCAGATGCTGCAATTATCATATTAGCACTCTTATTTATACTATGAATCTTAAAAGAGGCATATGCAATACAAGGAGCTGTGTTTCTCATAGTCGGCTCACACAAAATATTACTCTCAGGTAAATCAGTTAATTGTTCTAAGCATAAATGCTTATAATTTGTATTTGTTACAACATATATATTCTCAGATAAACAAATTCTTTTTAATCTATTATATGTTTGTTGAATTAAGGTATTACCTGTACCTAGAATATCTATAAACTGCTTTGGGCACACACTCTTACTCATGGGCCAAAATCTTGACCCAATTCCTCCTGCCATTATTACAGCATAATTATTTTCATTTATCTTCATTAAGCTTTTCAAAAAATCGATTGCTAAAATACAACAATTTATACTTTAATTTATCATACACGAATTACTTCAGAAAAAGGATGAAACAAATACACCTTATTTGTTTTTTCCTCAACACACCTAAATCGTTTTCTTAATCTAACTCCTTTTATAAAAGACCTTCCATTTGATAATTGAAACAACTCCCCAATTTGAATATCAGAAAGCGTTAACAAAATTGTATCATCATATTTTTTTAACGCTTTAACTAATTCAATGTCAGAATATGTAGATGCCTTAGGATGAATCATATGTCCACTCAAGACTTTTAAAATCTCTTTAGGGAAAAAATCTGGAGTTAGGTAATTCAACATCATCGATTTAAAAATAGATTTCCAGGCATCTCCATGTGGAGGCACACTATTCATATAATCTCTAAAAACAAATGCGTGAGCAAGTTCATGTACAATAGTAATTAAAAAAGAATACTTATTTAAGTTATTATTAACAGTAATTATCATTCGATTATTTACAACCTTAAAATCTCCAAGTTTAGTTCTTCTTGGCCGTGATATTATTACATCAACATCTAATTCATCAATCCAAGAATCCAACAATGGTATGCTAGATGTAGGAACAAACGAATGGAAAGAATTTACTAACTTACCCATTTAAAAAAGATTTTACTGAACATATTTGAATTAGACACCTAGAAATAAAGCTATGTAACCCACAACCAAAGCAATGACTAGTCCAACACCAGAAACAATAAGTCCATCTTTTCTGTTTTGCGCAATTAAAGGGAAAAGTCCATCTCCACTTGTTGCTATAGCTGCTGCAATCAATGCTGCCATAGGAAAATTTGGAATTGTAATAAAAGCAACAGCCACTGCAATCATTCCCCCACATCCGGGTGTCACCCCTATTAAAGCTGCTAATAATATAACAAGGTATACAGATGATTCCATCCATGTATGGAACGTCTTTTGACCGATCAGTATATCAATGACATAATTAGCAGCAAATAAGCCAATAAAAACGTATGTCACAACCATAGCAACATCTAATATTGCATGCAATAATGTCGATTTGATAGTGCTATATGAAGAATGGCAGTCATGATATTGATAAATAAAAATATCTAAACAGTAAAAAATTATGCAGGTTACGGTAAGTGCTAATGCAACCCAATATGTTAGAATTGAAATAGTCTCAATACTTCCACCCCATAAAGCCATAATAGAACCTGGAGCTAAAAATATAGCCATAAGTATGATAGCGTAAAAACCAAAATTCTCCACAAATATGCTTGTAAAGGTATTTTTTTTGACTTGAAGGCTTTGATCCTCCGTATAGTTTTGTTGATTATTTTCAGAGTTAGCTCTAAATCCAAAAAAATCTGACAAATAGCCAAAAATAACTCCTGCAATTACACCAAAAACAGTAATGGTTATGTATGCTTTTAGGTTACCTATAACATCTGCTTCACTAGAAGCTCCCAATAAGACAAATGACCCCTCCCCTAAAGTACTAATGAAAGCTGCTAATAACCCACCAAATGATATTTGTTTATTTTTATATAATGAAGCGACTACAATTGTTGCGCCGCATCCAGGAATAGCCCCCAATAAAGAGCCAACAATAGGGTGTATCCTCTTAGCACCAATCTTATTAATTATATTATCATTTCTTTTTTTGACTGCAAAACTAATTAAAGCAAATCCAATTATTGATAGCGATACATAGCCTCCAATTGCACCAGCGGCTTGAAGATTATCTAAAATAAATAAAGTAAAATCAAATTCCATAATGGCCTATCATATTATCTAGAGTGCGCAAATATAATTATTTAGACAAATCTTTCATGCCGCTATTGGAAGAGAAATTAGGACAAGTATTGCAACCGTTATTCTTTGTTGTTCCACAAGAAATAAGAGCTAATAATGAAATAATTAATAAAAGATGATATTTTTGTATCTTCATAATAAATGCAAACTTAAAAAAAATACTAATTTCTAATGTTAAAATTACTGAAACACTTAGGCCTTTATTTTATTATGATTCAGAAAGTTTTAAGTATACCTGAAAAGTGGAGTGCATTTAGGAGGCAATGTGTATTAGAGTTAGAAAAAGTAGGGCTTAATTCATTAGGAATAGTTGTAATTATCTCATTCTTTGTAGGAGGGGTAGTAAGCATACAAACTGCTTTTAATATGACTAACCCTTTGCTGCCAAAATACTTAGTTGGTTTAGCCAGCCGTGATTCATTAATCTTAGAGTTTTCTCCTACAATGATTTCGCTAATATTAGCTGGCAAAGTAGGTTCAAGTATTGCTTCAGAAATTGGAAGCATGAGAGTTAGTGAGCAAATAGATGCATTAGATATAATGGGAGTAAATTCAGCATCCTTTTTGATTTTACCAAAAATAATTGCCGCAATATTATTTTTCCCATTTTTAGTAATAATTAGTATGGGAATTGGAATGGTTGGCGCTTGGATTGGAGGATTATCTGCAAATGTTACTACTGCAGATTTTCTTTACGGATTAAAGTATGAGTTTAATTCATTCTATATAACTTATGCAATTGTTAAAACATTATTTTTTGCTTTTATTGTTTCTTCAGTTTCATCTTATTTTGGCTATTTTACTAGAGGAGGATCAATAGAAGTTGGAAGATCAAGTACAAAAGCAGTAGTATATAGCAGTATAATAATATTATTCTTTAATTTTATTCTCACAAAGCTTCTTTTAGCATGATAGAAATCAAAAACATTGAAAAATATTTTGGAGAAAATCATGTTTTAAAAAACATGACACATAAATTTGAACAAGGTAAAGTAAATCTGATTATTGGAGAGAGTGGATCAGGAAAAACCACTTTAATTAAGATATTAGTTGGGCTTCATGAAAATGATACGGGCTCTGTACTTTTTCATGGCGTTGACATGAATCATATGAAGAGTAAAGAGAAAAAATCTTTAAGAAAAGAAATAGGCATGCTTTTCCAAGGAGGAGCTCTTTACGATTACATGACCGTCGAAGAAAACATTATGTTCCCATTAACAATGTTTACAGAAAGATCTGATCTAGAAAATTTAGAACGAGTAAACTTTTGTCTAAAAAGGGTTAACTTAGAAAATACTAATAAATTAATGCCAAGTGAATTAAGTGGTGGAATGAAAAAAAGAGTTGCTATTGCAAGAGCAATAGTAATGCAGCCAAAATACCTTTTCTGTGATGAGCCAAATTCTGGTCTTGACCCAAAAACGTCAATAGTAATTGATAATCTAATAAAAGAAATTACAAAAGAATACAACATTACAACTATTGTAAATACACATGACATGAATTCAGTAATGCAAATTGGAGAAAATGTTGCTTTTATTCATAAAGGAGAAATATGGTGGACGGGTAGCAAAGTGAATCTCTTTAAATCAGAAAATAAAGAATTAAACAAGTTTATATTTGCTTCTGAACTTTTTAAAAGTTTAAGAAAATAATAATGAAAGATGTTAGAGCAAAAAAACACCTTGGCCAGCATTTCTTAAATGATAAAACGATTGCTTTTAACATCACTGAACTACTAAATAATAGTACAAGAAATGTTGTAGAAATTGGTCCAGGAATGGGAGTACTAACACAATTTCTAATAAATAAAGACTATAAAACTGAAGTTGTAGAAATTGACGCAGAAAGTGTATTTTATCTCAGGCTAAACTACCCAGAATTAGACATACATGAGGGTGACTTCCTACAACTTAATCTCAAAAAAAAATACCCATACAATTTCTCATTAATAGGTAACTTCCCTTACAATATATCATCACAAATATTATTCAAAGTATTTGAAAACAAAGACCAAATAAATGAAGTAATTGGAATGTTCCAGAAAGAAGTAGCTGAGAGATTAACTTCTAAAAAAGGAAAAAAAAGAGGAATCCTATCTGTTTTGCTACAAACATTCTATAATATTGATTACTGCTTTACAGTAAACGAAGAGGTTTTCAACCCTGTTCCAAAAGTAAAATCAGCAGTAATAAAATTAATACGAAATAACAGAAAAAAACTATCTGTTGATGAAAAAAAATTTAAACGAGTTGTAAAAGCTAGCTTTAATCAAAAAAGAAAAACCTTGAAGAATGCTTTAAAAGCTTTTCAATTAATAAACGAGTCTAAAATAGCAAATTTACTAACTTTACGAGCTGAACAATTAACAGTTAATGATTTTATCAGACTAACAAATCATGTCCAATAAAATAGAAATAAACAGTAACTATATTGAAGAATTAACTAGTTTAATTGAATATAACGATTCAGACAAGGTAGTTGCAAAGCTTAAGGAACTTCGCATTGCAGATATTGCTGAAGTAATTGAGAGGCTATCTTCAGAAAATGCTAAATTCCTCTTTAATTTAATCCCTGAGGAGGAAAAATCTGCAGCCATACTAGTAGAATTAGAGGACAATACTAGAGAAAAACTGATTTCTGGTCTAAGTGCTAAAGAAATTGCTGAAGAAGTAATTAACAAGTTAGAGTCTGATGATGCTGCTGATGTAATTGGAGAGTTATCAGAAGAGACTAAGGAGGAAGTACTATCTCATATCGAAGATATAACTCATGCAAATGATATAAGTGATTTGTTAAACTACGCAGAAGATTCTGCCGGAGGACTTATGGCAAAAGAGCTGATCAAAGTAAACGAAAATTGGAATACTATTCAGTGCCTTAAAGAAATGCGTAAGCAGGCAAATAGCATAAAAAAAGTATATACAATTTATGTAGTTGATGACGAAAATAAACTTTTAGGTCTCATGTCATTAAGAAGGCTATTACTTACTGAAAAATCAATTGCCATAAAGCATATAATAACAAAAGAAATTATATCAGTAAAAGCAACAACAGATGACGAAGATGTCGCTAATATCATGCAAAAATATAATTTAGTAGCCCTGCCAGTTGTAGATGATATCGGTAGACTAATTGGCAGAATCACTATTGATGATGTAATGGATGTTGCGAAAGAAGAGGCGGAAAAAGATTATCAATTAGCAAGTGGTATTTCAGAAGATGTTGAAAGTAGTGATACTATCTGGGAACTTACGCGAGCAAGAATGCCATGGTTATTAATTGGAATGATAGGAGGATTATTTGGGGCAAAAGTAATTGGTATATTTAATTTGGAAAAGCATTTTGAATTAGCATTTTTCATTCCTCTAATTGCTGCAATGGGAGGTAATGTTGGCGTACAATCAGCAGCTATAGTAGTACAAGGAATAGCAAATGACTCGCTCAAAATGGAAAACCTTTCACATAAGTTATTGAAGGAGTTAGGAGTAGGATTGTTAAATGGATTTATTTGTTCTATAATAATATTAATAGCTACATTTTTTCTAGATTACGGAATAGAACTGAGTTTAACAGTAAGCATCTCTTTACTTGCTGTTATTGTATTTGCTGCTCTCTTTGGAGCATTAATACCTTTAACTCTAGAAAAATACAAAATTGACCCTGCATTGGCAACCGGACCTTTTATAACTACAGTAAATGATATACTTGGACTATTTATCTATTTTTGGATAGGTCAAGCTATACTCTAGTCTTTTATGAAAATTCTATTTATTGATACAGTACACCCACTATTAAAGGAAGAGTTAGAAAATAACGGAAATACGTGCGATACTGCTTATACAAAGACAAAAGAAGAAATTGAAAAGATTATCAGTTCATATAACGGAATAATTATAAGAAGTAAATTTAAAATTGATAAGTTATTTATTGAAAAATCTTCTCAGTTGAAGTTCATTGCTCGGGCAGGAAGCGGGTTAGAAAATATTGATATAAAGCATGCTAAACTTAAAAACATAAGATGTTTTAATGCTTCTGAAGGAAATAAGCAAGCAGTCGCAGAACACGCTATTGGAATGATACTTTCATTATTCAATAAATTAAATACAGCTGACCAACAAGTTAGAAATGGTAAGTGGAATAGAGAGGAGAATCGAGGCATTGAACTTTTTGGCAAAACAATTGGAATAATTGGCTATGGAAATAATGGCTCTGCTTTTGCCAGCTCTTTAGAAGGGTTTGGAGTTAAAATTCTAGCTTATGATAAATATCTATCTAATTACAAATATAAAAGTAGTATGGAACAAATTTATACGCATGCAGATATTGTAAGTTTACACGTACCCTTAACTAATGAGACAACGTATTTAGTAGATTCTAATTTTATCAATAGTTTTAAGAAAAAATTCTATTTAATAAATACTTCAAGAGGAAAGTGTGCCAATACAAAAAGCATAGTAGAAGCGATAAAAAAAGGTAAAATTAAAGGAGTTTGCCTTGATGTATTGGAATATGAAAAAACATCATTTGAGGCATTAAGTAAAAATGGATTTAATTCTGAAATGAGATACCTAATTAACAGTAAAAAAACTATTCTATCGCCTCATATTGCTGGATGGACAAATGAAAGCAATATAAAAATTGCTAAGATTTTATTAGATAAAATTATTTCTTTTCCTCAATAAGAGAGTTTATCTCCTCTCCCATTTTACGCATTCTCTCCTTCGCCTCATTTAACGAATCAAATGCAGAATCTTTTACACTACTAAAAGTATCTCCAACAGAAGAAAATAGTTCATTATAGTATGAAATCCCGTCATTCATATTTAATGTAAATGCATTTAAATATTTAGCTGACTTTCTACCCCAATTTTCTTTATGTTCCTCAATTTTATCAGCCAAATAACTAAGATACATACCTAATTCATTAACAAACATATTAGGGCGATCACTACGAACAACATCATCATTGCCAGTATATATATGATAAGACATATCCTCTAAAGTAAGTTCTTTATCAAAATAAGCCATATTGGGTCCGATGCAAATTGAAACACCTTTACTTTCGCGAGTTTGAACTTCATAATTTATAACTGCAGTTGCAGCAAGACCCATACATAAGCAAGCTTTTTCTGTAATCTTATCAGAAATTCCTTGTTCATCAATCTTATTTTTTTGATATAAACGAGAAGCGGTACAAACCCCCTGTGTACCATATTCATCACTCAAGGCTAAAAACTTTCTTGGACAAGGACTTCCTGGCTTGCCTTCAGCAATCTTTTCAAATTTTTCTATATCTTTAGATGAATTTCTCAAGTTATTAAAAGGAACGCCTAAAGGTGAAATACCACTCAAATACAAATCATTTTCTTTTGCCGCTTGTAATTGTTTTCGAGTTTTAGCATCCACGGTAGTTGCTTCAGGAACTAATAAAAAAGGTGTTCCCCAACCTACAGTATCTAATTTATAATAATTAATTAGAAAATTATGTTCTTCAGCAGTAGCAACTCCCCCTTGTGCTGTAATTTTTATCGGCAAAGTATTAATAGGAATTGTTCTTTTACTTGTCTCTAGTGCCTCCCTACAAACAGCATAAATATCATTAATTAGTTCTTGTCTTTTATCTCTAAATTCTGCTAAAATTGGCCCCATTAAATACCCATCAGTGGCAAAAGCATGCCCCCCACAGTTTAAGCCTGATTCAATACGATATTCTGAAACCCACAAACCTTTTTTAGCTAAAAATTTACCTTGAATAATTGCAGATCTAAAGTCAGATACTTTAAGTATTATTTTTTTCTTAATATACCCATTTTTATCTGGAAAAAAATCATCAAAGGTTGCAATATAACCATAAAGTCTAGGATTCATTCCTGCAGAGAATATGACTGAAGATGCTAAATTAGAATTTGCATAGCCTCTAAGCCCTGCATGTGCATCATTATATTCTGAAGGCAACTCCTCTTTTTTAAAATAATTCTTCTTATCAACTTTTGTCATGATATTTACATCAATGCTTCCCATTGATAAATTATCTTTTAACCAAACTGACAAATCCTCAAAACTAAATGACCTTGAAGTTAATCTATTAAATTCTTGTTTAATATCACTACCATCAGGTAACATTGCAAAATATTTTTTTACATCATCAAACTTATCTTTAGTTGCTGTTGTAAATCCTTCAAATTTCTCTGATACTAATTGATTTACCATTTCTAGATACGCTGTTATTCTATCAGCACGATAGTCCTTAGTGTCATTCTTTATTTCTGTATAAGACAAGCTATGTAAACTACTATAATGTTTTCTTAGGCGTTCTAATAAAACATCATCAGCCAATGCAATCACAGTGTTAATGCCATAATGCGCTACTTTTAATGGTGAATCAGCTGTAAAAGCTGTTCCCATAACTGGTATATGAAAAGTATGTTGGGATTTCATTCTTATAAATTATAACAGGTTTTGCAAAGATAATGAATTATACGTTATTAGTGCTGCACCACAATCTGAAGTGTATTTCTTGATTTTTGTTCTAATATTATTTTCTTTCCTTTTAATAATTTACTAGTATTTATGTCAGTATAGTGCCTCAATGTATAAAGACTCAAGGCATCATTATAGCGGACATCAAAACTCTCTTTCAAATCATTTAATAAAGCTGGGACTTTATATTTGTCGTTATCTACACATATAGAAAATGAAATAGCAGAATTTTGCATTAAATTTACTGCAATTTGATATTTTGCTAAAAGTGAAAAAATCATACTAATATGCATTTCAACAATAAACGCTAAAGATGTATCAGAAATTGAAATCAATATCTGCTTGTCTTTTACAATCAAAGATGACATCTCAGGCTTCTTTATAATTCCTTCATTTATCTCTGAACCTTTCATTAATGGAAACATAAAAGATTTAATATGTAAAGGTATCTGCTTCTTTTTTAATGGTTGAATAGTTTTTGGATGAATTACTTTTGCTCCGTAGAATGCTAACTCAATAGCTTCATCAAAAGATATCTGTTCTATTAACTCTGCATCAGCAAAATGCTTTGGATCTGCATTCATCATACCCGGAACATCTTTCCAAATAACTACCTTGTCAGCATCAAGAGCGAAAGCTAATATGGCTGCAGTAAAATCACTACCTTCCCTGCCTAGTGTGGTTGTAAAATTCTCAGAAGTACATCCTATGAATCCTTGAGTAATATAGTGCTTGCTTTTTATCTGATTTTTAATGCAAGATATACTTACTTCCCAGTCAATCTTAGCATCTCTAAATGTATTATCTGTTCGAATTAGATCACGAGCATCAAGCCATTTATTTTTGAATTTAACTTTTTCTAAATAAGCACTCATAATCTTAGTTGATAAAAATTCGCCAACAGATACAATTTGATCATAATTATAGGAATAATTAGAAGAAGGTTCACTTTCAAGTACCCATTCAATTTCGACAAAAAGATTATTTATTTCATCAAAAATTATATGATTTTTATGAAACAAATTATTTATTATTTCATAATGAAAGTCTTTTACTTTCTGCAAATAAACAAAGGGATCAGATGATCTTTCGATATAAACCTCTACGACATCCTCTAGCATATTAGTCACCTTACCCATAGCGGAAAAAATAATAATTAAACTACCTTCAGTGTAAGACAGTAAGATCTCTCCAACATTCTTAATATTCTCCACATCTCTTATTGATGCACCTCCAAACTTATAAACTGTATACATTGTTTCTAAAAAGTTAAGCACAAAGTAAAGATTATTTTCGCATCAAATACTTTTAATTTTTAGATATTTGCAGCAATATAAACTTATAAAATGAAGATTGCTTTTTTAACTTCAGGTGGTATTGCTCCTTGTCTATCGGCTTCAATTGGAAGACTAGCTAACAAGTATTTAAAAGATTATCCTGAAGTTGAAATTATTGGATATTTAAATGGGTATAAAGGATTGTTGCTGGGAAAATCAATTCCTTTGGAAAAAGAACTTGCAGGAAATACAGACAAATTCTATCAATTTGGAGGCTCCCCAATAGGAAACAGTAGAGTTAAACTTACAAATATTGATGATTGTATAAAAAAAGGATATATTAAAGCTGGAGAAAATCCGCTAGAAGTTGCTGCAAATCAATTAGTAAAAGATAATATTACCATTTTACATACAATTGGAGGTGACGACACAAATACCACTGCTGCAGATTTATCAAATTATTTAAAAAACAATAATTATAATTTAACAGTAGTTGGTTTACCAAAGACTATAGACAATGATGTATTTCCAATAACACAAACTTTAGGCGCCTGGACAGCAGCAGAACAAGGAGCAATCTTTTTTGAAAATATAGTTAATGAGAATACAACTTCTGATAGACAATTAATAGTACATGAGTTAATGGGAAGACACTCTGGATGGCTTACTGCTGCAACTGCTTTTGAATATCGAAAAAGACTACAAACTATCAATTTCATACCTGAAATAGGTATTACAAAAGAAAAATGGGATATACATTCAATATTAATACCAGAGGAAGAAATTGATTTTGACAAAGAGTGCGAACATTTGCTTAAAATAATGGAAAAATACGATTGCGTGAATATTTTTTTAAGTGAAGGTGCAGCAATGGATGTGATAGTATCTGAGACTAAAAAAAATGGAGGTACCGTTTTAAGAGACGCATTTGGACATGTTTTATTGGATGAATTAAATCCAGGGCAATGGTTCGCTAAAAAATTAGCAAAAAAATTAAACGCCAATAAAGTACTTGTGCAAAAAAGTGGGTATTTTGCTAGATCATCAAAAGCAAACCAAGCAGATTTAGATTTGATTTTTGAAATAGCTGATTATGCAGTAACTAGTGCAATTAATGGTAAATCAGGAGTAGTTGGCTGGGACGAAGAAAATAACAATAAACTTTCCTGTATAGATTTTAATCGAATTACAGGCGGAAAAATATTTGACACCACACAAGATTGGTATATAAAAATGATGGGAGAAATCAAAGCAATCTAATTGGGAGTACAAGCTCCACTATTAACTTATTTTGGCAAGCCAAAACAAACTGATGCACTAAAAATTGCATTAACAAAAGAGAATGTTAAAATTCAACTTAGTGGATTAATTGGATCAGCATATACTATTACTGCAAGCTCAGTAGTTAGAGAAATTGATAAACCACATCTTTTTATTTTTAGAGATAAAGAAGCTGCAAGTTATTTTACAAATGATATTGAAAACTTACTTAAAAATGAAGTTTTCTTTTTTCCTGCCTCATACAGAAGAGCTTACCAATTTAGCGAGACTGATAATGCCAATATACTTTTAAGAGCAGAAGTTTTAAACAAACTCAACCAAAAAAGAAATCCAATAATTGTAACTTATTCTGAAGCATTATCAGAAAAGGTAGTAAGTAGAAAAGAACTAAAAAAACACACTGTTACACTTAAAACTAAAGATGAAATCCCACTACAAAAATTAGAAGAAATAATTCAAAACCTTAATTTTAAAAAAGTAGATTTTGTAATTGAACCAGGGCAATACTCTATTAGAGGTGGGATTCTTGATGTGTATTCTTTTGCTAATGAACATCCATTTAGACTAGAATTTTTTGACACAGAAATTGAAAATATTAGAAGTTTTGATGTTAATACTCAGCTTTCCATAAATAATGAGAGTAAAATAACTATTATACCAAACACTGAGGCAAAAAAAAGTATAGAATCACAAGTTAGTTTTTTAGAATATTTACCAAAAAACACTGTTATATGGGCCCAAGATATTAAGTACAGTAATGGAATATTAGATGATTATTTTGATAGAGCAACTGAGCAGTACAAAAAAACTTGTGAAAGTGCAATCAAACATTTAGGACCTGAGTATTTATTTACAACCGGCACTGAGTTTATTAATGAACTTTACAAATTTTCAATAGTTGAAAATAATAATTGCTTTTTTGAAACTACAGAAAATATAACGGTAAACACCACTTCTCTTACAAAAATTAATAAGCAATTTGACTTACTAAAAGAAGACCTAAAGAAAAACAAAGAAGAAGGGCTACAAAATATCATCCTTTGTTCTTCAGATGAGCAAGAAGAAAGATTCAATGCAATATTTGAGAATTGTAAAGAAGATTTTAGCTATAAGTGTATTTTATTTTCTTTACATGAAGGATACCTTGATTACACTAATAAACAAGCAATTTACACAGACCATCAGATATTTGATAGATACCATAAATTCAAGTCTAAAACAAAATTTACTGATAAGCAAGCCATAACTATTAAACAACTTACTCAACTTGAGATTGGAGATTATGTTACTCATATTGATCATGGAGTTGGAAAGTTTGAAGGATTACATAAAATTAAAAATAACGGAAAATATCAAGAGGTTTTAAAGTTAACTTATAAAGATGGTGACATTCTCTACATAAGCATACATTCATTACATAAAATTGCAAAATTTTCAGGAAAAGAAGGTGGTACACCTAAAATAAATCAGCTTGGCTCACCTGTTTGGAAAAAGACAAAACAAAAAACCAAAGCTAAAGTAAAACAGATTGCCTTTAATCTGATACAACTTTACGCTAAAAGAAAACTCAAAAAAGGATTTGCGTACATGCCTGACACCTACTTACAACATGAGTTAGAAGCCTCATTTATGTATGAAGATACTCCTGATCAGAGCAAAGCAACTACTGATATTAAAGCAGATATGGAACAAGAAATCCCAATGGACAGGTTAGTTTGCGGTGATGTTGGCTTTGGAAAAACTGAAATTGCAATTAGAGCTGCATTCAAAGCAGTAGCTGACAATAAACAAGTAGCTGTCTTGGTACCTACAACAATTCTTGCACTACAACATTATAAAACATTTAAAAAAAGACTAAAACTTCTACCATGCACAGTAGATTATATAAATAGATTTAAAACAACTAAGGAGCAAAAATTAACACTAGAAAAAGTAGCAACAGGACAAGTTGACATCCTTATTGGAACTCATAGAATAGTTGGAAAAGATGTAAAATTTCTAGACTTAGGTTTAATGATAATTGATGAAGAACAAAAATTTGGAGTTAACATAAAAGATAAACTAAAACTCTTTAAAGAAAATATTGACACATTAACTTTAAGCGCCACACCAATTCCTAGAACTTTACAGTTTTCACTTTTAGGAGCAAGAGATTTATCAGTGATAAATACACCGCCACCAAACAGACAATCAGTTGAAACGAACATTATTGGCATGAGCCAAGAAACCATTAGAAATGCAATTAGCTATGAAATAGCCAGAAATGGACAAGTATTTTTTGTGCATAACAGAATTCAAAATATTAATGAAGTAGCAGGCCTATTACAAAGACTGTGCCCTGATGCAAAAATTAAAATTGGGCATGGACAAATGGAAGGCAAAAAACTAGAGAAACTTATGATTGATTTTATAGAAGGTGATTTTGATGTTTTAGTTTCAACAACAATTATTGAAAATGGAGTTGATGTTGCGAATGCTAATACTATCATTATTAATAATGCCCAAAATTTTGGATTAAGTGATTTGCATCAAATGAGAGGTAGAGTTGGGCGCTCTAACAAAAAAGCATTCTGTTATTTAATTAGCCCTCCATTGCACCAAGTTTCAAATGAAAGCAGAAAAAGGCTTACAGCTTTAGAACAATTTTCAACACTTGGAAGCGGATTTAAAATTGCTATGCGTGATTTAGATATAAGAGGCGCTGGTGATTTATTAGGTGCTGATCAAAGCGGATTTATAAATGATATTGGCTTTGAGACCTATCAAAAAATATTAAATGAAGCAATTGAAGAATTGAAAAGAGAAAAATTCGAAGAATTATTTCGTAATGAGAACAAAAATTTTCATATAAAAGATTGTCAGTTAGATACTGATTTAGAAGTTTTAATACCTGATACTTATGTTAGCAATATTAGTGAACGTCTAAACCTATATAAAGAACTCAATAATTTCACAAAAGAAGAAGAAATCGGCACATTCATCGATCGATTAAATGATAGATTTGGTCCAATTCCCAAAGAAATTAATGTAATATGTGATACTGTTAGATTAAGATGGCTTTCAAAAAGAATTGGCTTTGAACGTATCATACTTAAAAATGAAAGAATGCTTAGTTATCTACCTATAAAAGATTCACCTTACTATAATTCGGATAACTTCAATAAAGTCTTAAATTATTTAAAAAATAATTTTGAAACTTGTAAAATGATAGAGCAAAAGGGTAAACTTTCTATGACAATAAAAAACATCAAAAAAATAAAAGACGCTTTACTGATATGCCAAGATATTATAAAGGAGTAGAGATATATCTTTAATCAACAATAAAAGCAACTTATTAACAATTTATTTTTTTGACTTACTAGATAGCTTAATTACTATAGCTTTTGAGTAAAATTGCAAGAGGATTAATAATTACTAATGTCAGACAAAAAAATCATTAAAAATGCACTGGTTTCCGTGTTTAACAAGGACGGATTAGGGCCAATAATTAAAAAACTAAACGAATTAGGAGTAAATATTTACTCCACAGGAGGAACACAGAAGTTTATCGAAAAGCAAGGAATTTGTGTAAATCCTGTAGAGGACCTCACAACCTTCCCTTCGATTTTGGGGGGGAGAGTAAAAACATTACACCCAAATATATTCGGAGGAATTTTAGCACGAAGAGAGATTCAAAGTGACAAAGAGCAATTAGAAAAATACAATATACCTGAATTTGATTTAGTAATTGTTGATTTGTATCCTTTTGAAAAAACTGTTAAATCTGCAGCTTCTGAACAAGAAATTATTGAGAAAATTGATATAGGAGGTATTTCATTAATTCGTGCTGCTGCAAAAAACTTTAGTGATGTGCTTGTTGTTTCTGAAATGAGCCAATACTCTAAAACTTTAGAAATTTTAAATACAAGTGGCCCAAGCACAACAATTGATGAAAGAAAGAGTTTTGCAGCTACGGCCTTTAATGTTTCATCACATTATGATATCGAAATCTTCAATTATTTTAATAAAAAGAAAATACCAGTATTAAAACAGAGTATTAGAAAAAGTAGAACCTTAAGATATGGAGAAAACCCACATCAAAAAGGCATTTTCTACGGCGATTTAGACAGTATGTTTAATAAGTTAAGCGGCAAAGAACTGTCGTACAATAACCTATTAGACATTGATGCTGCTGTTAGTTTAATTTCAGAATTCAAGGAAACTACTTTTGCAATACTTAAGCACAACAATTGTTGTGGACTATCTAGTAGAGCAAATTTAATTGATGCCTGGAAAGATGCCTTAGAAGGGGATCCTACCTCTGCTTTTGGCGGTGTACTAATAACTAATAAAGAAATCGATCTAGATACGGCATATGAAATAGACAAACTATTCTATGAAGTACTAATCGCTCCATCATTTTCTTCTGAATCAATCAAATTATTAAAACAAAAAAAGAATAGAATTCTATTAAAACAAAATAAAATAGAAAGCTCAAAGCTACAAGTTAGAACTATCCTAAATGGAGTTATTCAACAAGAAAAAGATCTAAAAACAGATGAAATATCTGAAATGAAAACAGTAACAAAACTAGCTCCTACCAAAGAACAATTAACTGATTTAGTATTTGCGTCAAAAATATGTAAACACACAAAATCAAATACAATTGTTTTTACAAAAAGAAAACAATTACTTGCTAGTGGCGTTGGTCAAACATCACGAGTTGATGCACTAAAGCAAGCGGTTGATAAAGCCAAAAGATTTGGTTTTGATTTAAATGGAGCAGTAATGGCATCAGATGCTTTTTTCCCCTTTCCTGATTGTGTTGAATTAGCTAATAATGCAGGTGTTAAGGCTGTTATTCAACCAGGAGGATCAATAAAAGATCATTTATCTATTGAGTATTGTGATGCAAATAGTATGGCAATGGTATTAACAGGGACAAGACATTTTAAACATTAAAAATAAAAATTATGGGATTTTTTGATTTTATGCAAGAAGCAATTGCCATTGATTTAGGCACTGCTAACACGTTAATTATTCATAATGATAAAGTTGTAGTGGATGAGCCATCAATTGAAGCTAAAGATGTAAGAACTGGGGAACTAGTTGCTATAGGAAAAAGAGCCCAACAAATGCACGGAAAAGCACATAAAGGGATTGAAACTTTACGACCTTTAAAAGACGGTGTAATTGCTGACTTTCAATCTTCTGAGCAAATGATTAGAGGATTTATTGATATGATTCAAAAGAAAAGATCTATCTTTTCTCCATCTTTAAAAATGGTAGTTTGCATTCCATCTGGAGTCACTGAAGTAGAAAAAAGAGCTGTAATTGATTCGGCAGAACATGCAGGAGCTAAAGATGTTTGGTTAATTCATGAACCAATGGCTGCAGCAATTGGAATTGGAATAGATGTACTTGAACCAAAAGGTAATATGGTGATTGATATAGGTGGGGGTACTACAGAAATTGCAGTTATCTCACTTGGTGGTATTGTATGTGACAAATCTATTAGAGTTGCAGGTGATGAGTTTACTGCCAATATTAAAAGCTATATGAAAACTAGACATAATATTGCTGTTGGAGATATTATGGCTGAAAATATTAAAATAAATGTTGGCTCTGCACTAACAGAACTTGATGAACCTCCCGCAAATTACCCAGTACATGGTAGAGATCTAATGAGTGGTATTCCAAAAGAGGTCGTTGTAACTTACAAGGAGATTGCAGGAGCTCTTAACAACTCTATTGAAATGATTGAAGAAGCCGTGATGAGCGCTCTTTTTAATACACCTCCAGCATTATCTGCAGATATTTATAATGAGGGTCTCTATTTAACAGGAGGAGGTTCTATGCTTAGAGGCCTTGACAAAAGAATTTCTAGAAAAACAAAATTACCTGTTTATGTAGCTGAAGATCCTTTAAGAGCTGTTGCTAGAGGAACTGGTATTGCTCTTAAGAACACTGACAGCTATACATTCTTAATGCGATAGAAAACGACACTAATGCATAATCTTTTACGATTTATAAAACTAAATCAGTTCCTATTATTATTTATATTAATAGAAGGCCTCTCAATTACATTACTAATAACAAATAACAGCTATCAAGCAAATAAACTAATAAAATTTAGCACCCAATATACTAGTGCAATTTATTATTCCACTTCATCTCTCTATGATTATCTAGCTCTAAGAGAAACTAATGAATATTTGATAAAAGAAAATGCAAAAATAAGATCATTGCTCCAAAATGAAATTACATTTAAAGACACGAGTATAATTAAAAATAAAAAATTTAATTACATCGCTGCAAAAGTTATAAATAACTCTGTACAAAAAAGAAATAATTTTATTACCCTAAACAAAGGAAGTAAAAGCGGTATCAAGGAGGGTATGGGTGTGATTACAAATGAAGGGGTAATTGGTGTTGTCCACTCTGTTAGCAAAAATTATTCTTTAATTATTTCATTATTACATAAGAAATCAGCGACAGGTATCTTTTTAAAAAAAAACATGCATACTGGTATCTTGAAATGGAAAGGGTTTAATTACAAAATTGCAACTATTAATGATTTACCATCGCATATACCTCTAAACATTGGAGACACCATCATAACCAATAGCTATAGTAACATCTATCCAGAAGGAGTAAATATTGGCTCTATATCTTCTTTCAAGAAGAATAATGAAGATGGCTTTTACACAGTAAATGTAAACCTATTTGAAGATTTTAATAATTTAAGATATGTATATATAGTACATTCACCACAATCTAATGAACAGTTACAATTAGAACAGATTACAAGACATGAATAAGCATCTTATTAAATACTTGTCTATGCTTCCATTATTTGTTTTAATACAAGTACTTGTATTAAATGAAATCTTATTTTTTACTTATATCAACCCTTATCTTTACGTAGCACTTATTATTAGCATACCTCAAAAAACTCCTAAATGGTTTTTGCTATCTTATGCTTTCCTACTAGGATTCTTGATTGACCTATTCAGTGGAAGCCTAGGATTCCACTCAACCGCGACAGTATTTATTGCTTTTATAAAACCAGTTATATCAAAAATCACTATACCTCATAATATTCTAGCAGATACAGATGAAATTAGTTTAAATAAAATTGGAACCAAATCATTTATTACATTCTCATTAATACTAATTATTATTCATAATAACTTACTCTTTATTTTAGAACATTTAAATATTAGCCTTGATATCTTAGCCAAATCAATAGCAAGCAGTCTATTAACATTGATCCTTATTCTTATATTAGACCTCTTTAGAGATACAAGAAAATGAGAAAGCACAAAGATAGAAGCAAAATAATTATTGGTATTGTTCTAATAATTACAGTGATTTTCTTGTCAAAACTATTTTATATACAAGTGATCAATGAAAACTACAAATTTTCAGCAAATAATAATGTCTTAAGATACGAAGTACAACAAGCCATAAGGGGATTAATATATGATAGAGATAGCAATCTTATTGTTGCCAATGTGCCTGCCTATGATTTAATGATTATTCCAAAAGATATGAGAGGAAAGACAATGGATACTTTAAAATTTTGTAACATTATTGAAATTTCAAAATCAGAGTTTATTAAGAGATATAAAAAAGCTGCAGATTACTCTTCATATAAAGAAAGTGTTTTCATAAAACATATCAGTAAAGAAAACTCAAGCACCTTAGGAGAAAGCTTATACGAATTTCCTGGATTTTATTTAAGAAAACTAACAATGAGAGAATATCTAACTAATTCCTCTACACATTTGATAGGCTATCTAGGAGAAGTAAATAGCCGCAAAACAAAAGAAGATCCTTTCTACACAAAAGGAGATTTAAACGGGGTAAGTGGTATAGAAGCTGCATATGAAGAATATCTTAGGGGAGAAAAAGGAATGGCTATAAAACTTGTTGATGTACATAATAGAGATCAAGGAAAATTCCAAAATGGCAAGTTTGATACTCTACCAGTTGCTGGTAAAAATTTAATCTCAACTATTGATATTGAATTGCAAAAATATGGCGAAAAATTAATGACAAATAAAATTGGAGCAATTGTGGCTATTGAACCCTCAAGTGGAGAAATAGTTGCTTTAGTTTCTTCCCCTTCATATAATCCAAACCAATTAATAGGAAGAAAAAGATCTGAAAATTATAAGAAACTATCTAATGATAAGAATAAACCTCTTTTTAACAGAGCATTGCAGGGAACTTATCCACCAGGATCCACATTTAAACTTGTTAATGGTCTCATCGCTTTACAAGAAGGAGTTATTACTAAATATAATAATTTTAACTGCAGTGGAGATAATGGTTATAGTTACGGAAATAATAAAAATGTGGGATGCCACCCTCACCAAACTCCACTAAATCTTAAAAAAGGAATAGAACTCTCATGCAACACCTATTTCTGTAATATTTATGACAAAATTTTCACTAAATATAGCTCTAATATTGAGGCTTATAATAGTTGGAGAAATCACGTTGCTAGCTTTGGAATTGGAAGTTATATGAATAACGATTTTATTACAGGATCTCCTGGCAAGCTCCCAAAATCGTCTTATTTTGATAAACTTTATCGAAAAAGTTGGAATGCTAATACAATCATCTCAATGGCAATTGGACAAGGAGAGCTACTATTAACACCTATCCAGATGGCAAACATGACTGCTATAATTGCTAATAGGGGATTCTATTACACACCGCATATTATAAAGAAAATATCGGGAGAAGAATCAATTGACACAAATTTCATAAAGAAAAAGTATTGCAGTATTGAATCAAAATATTTTAAACCTATAATTGAAGGTATGCTAAAAGTTACAGAAGGAGAAGATGGTACTGCTCAAAATGCTAAAATCCCAGAATTAGAGATCTGCGGTAAAACTGGAACAGCTCAAAACCCTCATGGGGAAGATCATTCAATATTTATTGCCTTTGCACCAAAAGAAGAACCGAAAATTGCTATTGCAGTATATATTGAAAATGGGGGATGGGGATCAACATGGGCTTCACCAATAGCATCATTGATGATTGATAAATATATTAACAAAAAAATAAGTAAAATTACTCTTGAAGATTTTATTATTAATGGAAACCTAATTGTTGATAAATGAGAAAAGCAAAAAATATATTTGACAATATTGATATGATAAGTATTTTACTTTATATAATATTAGTGTTATTTGGTATTGTGAATATATATGCATCTCAATATAATGACGACACAAAATTTGCGATAAATTTAGCAAGCAGATATGGAAAGCAGATTTTATTTGTCTGTATTTCAGCATTTACTGCATTTATTATTCTTATAATTGATTGGAAATTCTTTTACTCTTTAACATATATATTCTACATTTTAATAGCACTATTACTTGTGTGGGTGTTATTTCAAGGAGCAATAACTGGAGGAGCATCATCTTGGTTTGAATTAGGAACATTTAAGTTTCAACCTTCTGAATTTGCTAAATTTATTACTGCTTTAGCATTAGCTAGATATTATAATAATCTACACAGCAAACAAATTCCAACAAGTGAAAAGATAAAAACATACAGCATTATTTTACTTCCATTTTTATTAATTATTTTACAAAATGATTTAGGAACAGCTCTTGTATTTACTGGATTTATATTTGTACTTTATAGAGAAGGATTGTCAGGAAATATTTTAATCTTCGGTTTAATAATAGGCATATTATTTTTACTCTCTCTGTTAATAGAAAAATTACTTCTTAGTATTATCATTAGTGGAATAATTATAATACTTATTCTACTTTTAAGAAAAAAGAAAAAGGTAATAATAGCTCTATTTTCTCTTCTTCTTATAACAATATCTTTTATTTTTAGTGTTAATTACATTTTCAATAATGTAATGGCTCCTCATCATAGAACAAGAATAAATATACTTCTAGGTAAAGAACTTGATCCACACGGAGCTGGATATAATTTGATTCAATCAAAAATTGCAATTGGTAGTGGGGGGTTTTCTGGAAAAGGATTTTTAAATGGCACCCAAACTAGATTTGATTTTGTTCCAGAACAAAGCACAGACTTCATATTCTGTACTATTGGAGAGGAGTGGGGGTTTCTTGGAAGTTTATTCTTTATTTTAGTGTTTATTGGTCTCATTTTAAGGATTCTATTTCTTGCCGAAAGACAAAGATCAAACTTCAGTAGGATTTATGGATATAGCGTAGCTACAATCTTATTCATGCACTTTTTTATTAATATAGGAATGACAATTGGACTAATGCCAACTATTGGCATACCTCTCCCTTTTATTAGTTATGGAGGATCATCATTATTAGGTTTTACTATTTTGCTATTTATATTTCTGAATCTTGACTCATACAGATTACAGATACTAAGGTGAAAAATACTACCAGTACTAATAAGTTTTTTTAATTTTTCTTATTATACTTAATAAAATTCTGCTCTGTTATCTTTAACTTTCGCAGCTTCTTTTAAAGCATTATATGAAGCTCCATTAGCATAGGATCTAACTTGATTCTTTATCTGGTTCTTTTGTTGTGAGAAATCTCCAGATAATTTTGGTTCTTCCTTAGAAGTTACTTCAACTATAAAAACTGAATTCTGGCCTATAATAGGTTTAGAAACTCTGCCAACTTCTGAAGCGAAAAGACATCCAACTAATTCTGGTTCATACCCAATTCCCTGAATATTTAAGTTTGCAAAATTAGCCTTTTGATCCTTGAAAACAGAAACAGCATTTTCCTCTGCAATAGAAATTAAGTCTGTTGAAGAAATACCTTCTGATATCTTAATAGCCTTCTTCTCTTTCACTACGAGAGCTGTGATTTGTTCTTTAATATCTAAAAGAGAGGCTACCTCACCTGTATATTCTTTCTTTAAATACGCAACAACATATGAATTATCAAACTGAAATACTTCAGAAACATCACCTACCTCAGCAGTATTCATCCACCTTACCATCTCTCTTGAATTTGGAAGTCCTGAGATTGCTTGCTTATTTAGGGTAACCTTATTGTCACTCCTTTTAACTAGATTCTTTTTAGCGATTAAAGTGTCAAAAATTTCTCCTTCGTTAAGAATACTTGCAGCAAACTGAGCTGCTTGATTATAAAAAGTATTAAAGGTCTCAGTACTTGGCTCAACAATCCTGTCAATATATGCAATCTTAGCTTTCTTTACATTTCTACTTGTTTTAGTAACTTGAATAAGATGAACTCCAAATTGTGAAGAGACAACAGACAAACTTCCTTTCTTTGATGTAAAACAAGATTCATTAAACTCATCAACCATCACCCCCTCAGTAAACCAACCTAAGTCGCCACCTTTTATTGCAGAGCCCTGATCTTCTGAATATTTTTGAGCTAAATCTCCAAAATCGTCTCCTTTTTCAATAGCTAACCTCAGTTCTTCTATCCTAGAATTTACTGAATCTAAATCCATTAATTGCGTTGGTTTTATTAGTATATGTCTAGCTTCTACTGAATCAGGCCTGTACTGAACAGAAGCTAATTTTGCAATCCTATATACACCTTTACTAATTTCATATGGACCATACACTGTCCCTTCTTCAGAATGAAATAAGTTTACCCAATTATCATCTTGCAAATCAGCCTCAGAAGTGAACACAAACCTTGACTCTGTATTATCTGAATTTCTTCTAGCCATTAAATTGTAATCATCATAAGTTTCAAAATCAGAAACTAAGTCAGTAATTGCCATTTTTGTTGAAGCATCATCTTCTAAGGAAGGCACAACAGAGAAAACTACAAAATCAACATCCTTTGAAGGATCTTGCGGATAATCTAATTTATGATCAGAGTAATAAGAATTAATTTCACGTTCTGTTGGCTCTACCTCCAAATCATTAATGGACGAGAAGGGAATTGAAACATAATTAAATGTTACATTCTGTGAATTAGAATTAAAATTTATTCTTGCTTCTTCATTAGTAGTATACATAGATTCTTCTACTAATGAATTATACTTTGAAGTTTTTATCAGCCCTACTAAATACTTCTGAAATCCAATCCATCTAGTACGAGCTTCTCCCGTTGGGTCTTGATCAATCTGCTTTAAATAATTAAGTACTCTTGTCCTATCAAATCTGCCAGTTGACGGATCCTGAAAAGCAGGCACTTTGCTAATTTCTGGATGTACATTTAAGCCTTGTAATAATTCAAAAAACTCATCATCAGAGACATTGATTCCTAATTTTGCATACTCCTCCTCCATTACTAATTCTCTGACATATTGCTCCCATATTTGAGATCTAATCTGTCCTATATTTGTTTGTGTCAATACAGTTGTCTGATTCTGATTCTTCCAATTTTCTATTCCTTCATCAACTTTTTGTTCAAATACTTGCCTTAAAACATCCTCTCCTAATACATTTCCTACATATAATCCACTACCTCCAGATGAGCTTGTTGATTTAAATAAATCACCTAGAATAAAAGCAAGCATTGCTATTCCGATAACTGCTAACAATAACCATGATTTATTTCTAATTTTTTGAAGTGTTGCCATTCTCTATTTAATTTTATTAAAGTTTGCGAATATACAATTGTTATTTTAGATATTAAAATATCAAACTAATTTCAATCTGAATCTAGCATAACAACTAATTTAACCTCCTGAATTGTAGTTTTATTCACACTTGTAATAGTAAAATGATAATCTGCAAGCCTAATTACATCATCTTTTTGAGGAATTTCTTCAAGATAATTTAATAATAAGCCTGCAATTGTCTCATATTCATCAGATTCAGGAAGATTAATATTATATCTCTTATTAATATTATCCACATAACTTCTGCCAAATAAAACAAAAGTTGTCTCATCAATCTTGCGATCTACAACCTCATCATCATCATGTTCATCAACTATTTCCCCAACAATCTCCTCAGTTACATCTTCAATAGTTATTATTCCTGATGTTCCTCCAAATTCATCAACAACCACAGCAATACCTTTATTACTTTCAATAAACTGATTTAATAACTCCATAGCTTTCATGCTCTCAGGAACAAACTGAATAGGCAATAAAACTGACCTAATATTTTTAGGTGACTTAAAAAGGTCAGACGAATGAACATAACCAATAATTTTATCAATATTACCTTTATATACAAGCAGTTTTGACAATTTAGTACTAACAAAAATTTCTTTTATTTCATTTATAGAAGATGAAATATCAAAAGCGATTATCTCTGTCCTTGGTATCATACATTCTCTTATTTTTTTATCTGATAAATCCAAGGCATTCTGCAGCATTTCTACTTCTACTCGAGAATCCTCAACTCCTTCTGCTGACTTTACATTACTTAGAAAATCATCTAAATCTGTTTTTCCAAATACTTGTTTATCCTCAGCAATATTTTGTTTTAATACATGTTTTAGCAAAACATTCGCTACATTTAACATAAGAATTGCTATCGGCCTAAGAATTACAAAAAATAACCAAATAGGTACTGAAAATATATTTAATATCTGATTCGGAAATATTCTAAAAATTGCTTTTGGCAAAAACTCAGCTGTTACTAAAACAATTAATGTAGTAATTATTGTCTGGGCTAATAATAAAAGCAAATAAGAGGTAAGAAATAATTGTAGACTGTGTGATAAGATCTGAGTCATAACAATACCATAGACAACTAAGGAAATATTATTGCCAACAAGCATAGTAGTAATAAAATCTGATTCATTTTTACAAAAAAAAGCAATCATTTTAGATGAGAACTTTCCCTTACTTTTATCTAATTCAAGCTGAAGTTTATTTGCTGAAACAAAGGCAATTTCTACTCCTGAGAAAAAAGCTGAAAATAATAACGAAATAAGTGCAGTAGCAATAAGCATATTGTAAAGATACTAAAGATTATTCAGTAGATGTCCCAAAATCAAATGTCCCATGTACCTTAGAAATTGAATATTCCGTAAAATCAGGATTAGAAACAAACCCTTCCCCCTCAATAATCTCTTTTTTAGTAGTAATAACTATCTTTTTATTAGTATAGATTTTGTTTTCCTTTTCGTCCCAGATTAACTCTTCTGTTGCTAACCTTTTTCCATCAGAAGAAGTCAGAACAACATTATTAGATGCTTTCATAATCTTTTCTTTCTCATTAATCTCAGCATATTGGGCTTCAAGATTTGATTTCATAACGGTATCATTATAAAAAATAACTTTTAAACCATTTGAAAGAATTAAGTGTGGCTGCTGGTTCTGGAATCTTTCAATATTATTAGCAATTACCTTCACTTTCATAATACCGAACTCTGTATGGATAATCTCTGCATCTTTCATTTTCTCAACTGGAAGATCATCAAATGAGATAAATTCCTTTACTATCGCGGGATCATTAGAACATGAAAAGAATATAAGACTTATTAAAAAACAGAATCGCATTTTCAAAAACTAATCGCTAGTCCTAACTGTTGTTGTTTTATTTATCCAACAAGAAATAGTGTGCTGACTACCTGAATTAATACCATTAAAAAAACAATTTTCTTTGGTTGGAAAATATTTAGAATAAGTATTTATACTCTTCGATGCCTTTTCTTTTGTTTCTTCATCAGACAATGCTTTTTTAAATGAATCAACTGCTATCCAATATACTGTAGAGTTATCAAAATCATTGCCACAAGATTTTGCTCCTGCCACATAAATATTTCCAAGACTCATATATGCCTCCCCCCATCCATTTTTAAGCTCTAAAGCACTATAAACAGCACTTCTTGCTGAAACATATGAACCAGCAGATCGATAAGCATCAGCTAATCCTAAATAATATTTTGCTTTGGTATTTGGATCTCCCTCTAATTCTACCGCACTCTTTGAAAAAGCAATAGCATCAGATGATTTTCCTTTTGAAATACTCATCTTTGACATTTGATCTGCAGATGATGCAGAAGGGTCTAGTTCATACAATCTACTTGATGCAGTAAAAAATAAATCTGAATTAGTACACTTCTTATTCTTAAGTACATTTGTAATTCTTCTTAAATACTTAATATCTTCAGTTGAGTCATCAAAATTCTGAGAAAATAACCCCAACAAATCATCACAATTTGCATATGGTGTAAATAAATCTTCTATCTTCTCAGAATACTTAATAAAATTCTTTGTCACTTTTGATTCGTTGGCAATATTAAAGTCAATTATATCAGACAAAAGAGCATAGGCTTCTAATACATCAGATTTTGTCTTCTCTCCAGATTTTTCTAAATTAACCATTGCTCTCATATATCCATAAACAGCTTGAACAGACGCATTATTTCCTTCTAAATCTAACGATGTCTTTATATAACCTAAAGCTTCCTTACTTCTCGATCTATCAACACCTATCAATTCATACCCCTTAAGACCAAGCACATAACCTTCTTTTCCAAAATATTGAATCCGCTTATCAAAAATCATCATTAAGGTATCAATATAATCTGATTTATTTGCCTTATCAAGCTTCATTCTTTCTTTAATTATTTTTGGGCCATTTTTATAAATATTTCTACTTGCTTGCGGGCAATTATTATAAGCCCATCTCCATGAAGGCAAAGCATCAGCATAATTCTTTTGCTTATAATACTCTCTATAAAGGGACAAGTTTTCCTTGCATTTTTGTTCATCTGCTCCATATTTTCCTTGAGCATTTGCATTAAAAAATACTAAAGATACTAACGTAAAAATTGTTATTTTTTTTATCATATTATTAATCATATTTTCTTTTTACAAACCAAATTCCATCATAAGATACACTAAGACCTAATCTTATAAATTGTTCTTTTATTAACTTACCTTCTAACGTACCTCTCTGCCCTAATGTACATGAAAAATCATATTTTGTTTTAGATTTTTTTACTGGAATGCCAAACCCAAAACTTATGCTCTTTTCAATTAACTGTCTATTATCAAACTGTAATGGCGTACTACTATAAGAGCCTCCGAACCGATATTCCATTCTTTTATAATATTTTGTGACTGAATTATACTCAGGAGTATATTGTATTCCACCAGATATCTCGCTACTATTTACAAGGTTATCACTCTCATCAAAAATTCTATAATTACTCCAATTTTGAAGGCTATAATCTGCAACAAGAAGCCATTTATTATCTTTACTATATGATATCCCACAAGTAGTACTTCTAGGTAAAGTTATATACCCCCATTCTGTATCAGATACAAAAACATCTTGCTGTTCACCAACTAATTCTGAAAATACAATCTCGGATCTCTTAGCTCGTATTAAAGAGTTATTATTTGCCAATACACCTATTGAAAAATCATCCTTTTCATTTATCATCTTTTCATATAAAAACCCTACTTCATAAAAGTATCCCTTTAAATTTATTTTACTATTAGATTTACTACTTAGAAATGAATCATCATCATAAACCAATTGCTTCCTTCTATTAAGTCCTCCAAACAAATAAGAAGCATTTAATCCGATCGAAAAGGTATTAGAAAGCGCATAAGCTCCTCCAAAATATATATTACTAATACCTCCATCACCATAATAATTCATATCAGCATTATAATTATTATCACGAGCATTTATTTCATATCCAATATTACTAAAAGGAATCATTCCAATACTAGCTCCGAATTTTCTATTAATCGGAAACCCCAAGATTAAATGACTAAAAGCATTATTATTAACTATTTGATCTGCATTTAAATTCTGCATTCGTGTAGTCTGGTGCCAACCTCCAGTAGAGAGCAAAAAAGAATTTGAGCCAAAACTTGTATAAGTAGCAGGATTATTCGGATTTACAATTTTTGAATTATTTATAGCCGTGGAGGCTCCGCCAAAAGCATTATATTGTGGTAAAATATTCTCCTGTAATTCCCCGAGTCCAAAACGAGAATATGGAGAGCTTGTAGCTATCTGTGCATAAACATTATTTATAAAAGCTGAAAAAACGATAACTATACTTAAAAACTTATTCATTATAATCTAAAATTTCATTTAACCCAATCAATACTAAGTTTGGGTTTGCAAATATGCTATTTTTTAATGCCTTTTCAAAGAAAAAACAATCACCTCCTGTTACTATGCAAATTATATCAGGATTCTGTAATTTATACTCAGATATCATTAATTCTACCTCTGCTAGAATCCCCATTTGAACCCCAGAAATAATCGATGAATTAGTATCTTTCCCAATTATATTACTATTTTTTTCTTTATAAATTAACGGCAACTTATCTGTAAAAGTATTAAGAGCCTTAAATCTCATTTGAATTCCTGGTGATATCCTCCCACCTATATATTCATTTTTAAAATTAATAAAATCAATAGTTAAACAAGTTCCTGCATCAAAAACTAAAATATCCTTTTCAGGGTATAAAAACGCAGCTCCGACAACAGCTGCTAATCTATCATTACCTAGTGTATCTGGTGATTTATAATTATTTATAATAGGAACTGGCGTTTCATATGAGAAAATAATAGCATTAAAATAAGAAGCAATCCGTAATATGTCAGAATTAAGATCTCTTACAGATGAAATAATAGAAGATTTAACAACTACTTTATCAACAAATGCTTGAATTTCTTTTAAATTACAATTATAAATATTAGAGAACTTAATAGCCCTTTTATCATCAAATAATGCAAGCTTTATATTGGTATTACCTATATCTATTACTAGTTTCAACGAATTCTACTTTTTGTCAAAAGTATAAAAATACAATCCCTTATGAGGATTTGCATAAAATATTTCTTTAAATAAAAAAAACAATTAAATTTGCAGCCCAATTAAGTTGGTGCTATAGCTCAGTTGGTAGAGCAATGGACTGAAAATCCATGTGTCCCTAGTTCGAATCTTGGT
>MDSW01219070.1_pt1 | contig 36160 bp, 36 predicted proteins | sample 811171 | NCBI WGS metagenome assembly MDSW01 (sample SAMN05326641, study PRJNA326480) | marine metagenome | isolation source: seawater | place: Atlantic Ocean: North West | collected 2012 | reverse complement strand
TTAAGCCTACCGCCAGCGTTCAATCTGAGCCATGATCAAACTCTTCAATTAATATCATGTCTGTTGATTTTTAAATAAAAATCTAAATTTTATCTCGTATTTTGAACACCCACACGAGTAACCAAATATTTTAAAGAACAACCGCCTCGGTGGACGGGAACCGTATTCTAACGGAGATAGGTTTAAGAAGATACCTTTTTATTTAATAATTTTAATTAATTTTTTTCTTTGTCTACAAGCTTTTCTGAATTGAGAAATTTCATCTTAGATCTTAATTCTTTTCCAACCTTTTCAATTGGGTGATCTTTTGTAGATTGTCTATTAGTTTTCATAAAAGGTCCGCCTGATCCATCGTTACTTTGGCGGCAATCATCTAGAAATTCATCAGCAAAATTACCTGATTGAATATTATCAAGAATCTTTTTCATTGCCTCCTTTGTCTCGTCTGTAATAATTTTTGGGCCGCTAAGGTAATCACCATATTCTGCAGTGTTTGATATGGAATAATGCATGTTTGCAATGCCTCCTTCTTGGATTAAGTCTGTAATTAATTTTGTTTCATGTAAACATTCAAAATATGCCATTTCTGGACTATAACCAGCTTCTACTAGTGTCTCAAAACCAGCTTTAATTAATGCTGTCATTCCGCCACATAAAACAGCCTGTTCTCCAAATAAATCTGTTTCAGTTTCTTCCTTGAAGGATGTTTCTAAAACTCCAGCCTTGGTGCCGCCATTTGCTTTTGCATATGAAAGTGCAATATCTTTAGCTGAATAATCTCTTCCTATAATTGAGTCATGGTAAATTGCTATTAATGATGGGACGCCTCCACCTTTAACATAAGTACTTCTAACAGTATGTCCAGGACCTTTAGGAGCAATCATGATTACACTGTTAGTTGCACTTGGAATAATTTTTTTAAAGTGGATATTGAAACCATGTGCAAATGCCAGGATTGCATCATTCTTTAGATTTGGTTGAATACTTTTCTCAAATATTCCCTTTTGGAATTCATCAGGAGCTAAAAGCATAACCAGATCAGCATTTGAAATAGATTCATGAACAGACATAACATTTAAGCCTGCCTCGGATGCTTTATTCCATGATAACGATCCTTCTCTTAGCGCAACTGTTACGTTCACACCTGAGTCTTTAAGATTATTGGCATGAGCATGTCCCTGAGAGCCATACCCTACAATTGTTACATTTAAATTCTTAATTAAATTTAAATCAGCATCATTATCATAATAAATTTTCATCTCTTAATATCCCCTTCAAGTATGTGCTCTCATCATCACTGATTGCAATCACTTCAATTAATTTATTTATTTGTCTTAAAATTTGTCGCATTAGTTTATCGCCAACTGTTGTTTTAATTACAAGACGTGAGACTTCGCCTTTTGCAAACTTTATATTTAATTCATCTTCGATAAATTTATAGGGCGTGAAATCATCTATTGGATCAACGTGAAGGCTATCAATGTTGTATCCTCTTTGATGAAATAAACCAACAACACGAGCTAGCGCTCCTGGTTTATTTTCCATGATTAATGTTAATTGTCTCTCAATCATGTCTTATTGCCTTTTGATAACCACATATCTTTTAGACTGCCATTAGGTGCTACTAACATTGGATAAACATGTTCATTTGGATCTACATATATATCAACAAAGACTAATTTATCTTTTATAGAGAAAGCTTTTTGAATTCCTTGTTTTAATTCAGAATTTTTTGTAATTTTAATTCCAATATGTCCGTATGATTCAACCAGGCTTTTAAAGTCTGGCAATGAGTCTTCGTAACTTATTGAAGAATATCTGCCATCATAATTCATATCTTGCCATTGTTTAACCATACCTAATGCAAGATTATTTATATTGAATATCTTTATTGGTAATTTATATTGTGAACATGTCGATAGTTCTTGGATACACATCTGTATGCTGCCTTCACCAGTAATGCATATAACTTCTTCATCGGGATATGCTAACTTGACTCCCATTGCTGATGGCAAGCCAAAGCCCATAGTGCCAAGACCTCCTGAATTGATCCATTTTCTTGGTTCATCAAAATGATAATACTGTGCGGTAAACATTTGATGTTGGCCTACATCAGAGGTAACAAATGCTTTTCCATGAGATGCATGATAAACATGTTGAACTACTGCCTGAGGCAGTATGGGATTATTATCTGATTCTTCTTTATAAAGATTATGATTAAGGCCATGTATTTTTTTCCATTCTGCAATTTGCGCATGCCATTTATCAATTTCAAAGTTATTTATCTCATCCAACCTATCTTTAATTAAGGAATTGATTGCTTGTAGTGAGTTCTTAACTTGACCAAAAACTGCTATATCTGCTTCTATAATTTTTGATACAGAAGAATGATCAACATCGAAGTGAACTATTTGTGCTTTTGGAGAAAATTTTTCAGGTGTATTAGTAATTCTGTCATCAAACCTTGCACCAATTGCTAAAATTAAATCAGCATTATGCATCGCCATGTTTGCTTGATATGTTCCATGCATGCCTAACATTCCAAGAAATTTTTCATCAGTTGCTGGATATACCCCTAATCCCATCAGTGTGTTTGTAACCGGCACGTTTATATAGCTATTAAGCTCTCTTAATTCTTCAGATGCATTACTTGATATAGTTCCTCCACCTGCATATATAACAGGTTGTTTAGAATTTAATATCGCATCAACAACTCTTCCTATCTGAGATTTATCAGGATCTATAGGTGGGTTATAGGACCTGATATTAGCTTTTGAAGGATATTGAAAATCAAATAAATCATCTGGGTTTGTAATATCTTTTGGTATATCAATAACTACTGGCCCCTGTCTCCCCGATGTTGCTATATGGAAGGCTTCTTTAACAATTTGAGCAATATTTGTTTGATGGTCTACTGTGAAACTATGTTTAACAATAGGTCTTGATATTCCTATCATATCTGTTTCTTGAAAAGCATCGGTTCCAATTAAATGACTTTGTACTTGGCCTGAAATTACAACCATGGGGATAGAATCCATAAAAGCTGTAGCAATACCAGTAATTGCATTAGTTGCACCTGGTCCAGAGGTCACCATAACTACTCCAGGCTTTCCGGTTGCTCTTGCATATCCGTCCGCTGCATGCGTTGCGCCTTGTTCGTGTCTTACAAGAATATGCTGCATTTCTTTTTGCTTAAAAATTGAGTCATAGATATGGAGAGCAGCCCCACCAGGATACCCAAAAATATATTCAACTTCCTCGTTTATAAGGGATTGAATTAATATGTCATTTCCAGCCAATTTCATAATAACTACCTAAGAGAAAGGTTTATACATTAATCTTACTGATAAAAACAAGTTTTTTTAATATTTTTAAATATGTTTTTTAAACCTATTAATTAAGTTTTCCATGTCTTTATGCATTGGAGCATGAAAACTAAGGATTTCATTGGTATCAGGATCTTCAAATGATAACTGGTAAGAATGCAAAGCTTGTCTTGGAAAGTTCCTAATTATATCTATCAAATCTAAGGGTGTTTCTTTTGCAATATGCCTCGAGGGGTTATAAACCTTGTCCCCAATAATAGGCAATTTTTTACTAGTTAAGTGAACTCTTATTTGGTGAGTTCTGCCTGTTTCTATTGAAACATCCAATAAAGAATAATTGTGGTAATTTTCTTCTAGCTTTACAAACGTGATGGCTTCCTTACCATCAGGCCTGATAGACATCTTTGTCCTATTGTTTTTATCCCTGCCTATTGGATTAGTAATCTTAAAACTTCCAATAGTTTTTCCAACTACTATAGCTTTATAATTTTTTTTAACTTTCCTTTCTTGTAGCAAACTTACAAAATAATTCCTAAACTTTTCATTTCTTGCTACTAAAATTATTCCTGAGGTGTCTTTATCTAGTCTATGAACGATTCCAGCTCTAGGTAAGTTTTTTAATTCTGGGAAGCGGAATAACAATCCGTTTGCTAAAGTGCCTTCATAACAGCCAGCACCAGGATGCATTATTAAATTACTTGGTTTATTAATTATTAAGTAATTTTCTTCTTCCTTGATTAGTCCAAAATCTATTTCCTCTGCTTCCCAAGAGATCTTAGCTTCAGAAATAGGATTAATTTCTATTTCATCGTTTATTTGAACTGTATCTTTTGGAGATGCAATTTCATTATTTAATAAAACTCTTCCCTCAGTAATCCATTTCTTAAGTTGGGTTCTAGAAAATTCATTAAAAATTATCGAAGAAACTTTATCTAATCGCATGTTTGATAATTCTTCAGGGACTTTCTTTACTTTTTGCATATGAACTTATTAAAAAAAATTTGTTCTAATTTTATGTTTTTAGCGACCAAAATGTAATTATGCAGGTAAAATGAGCAATCAAATAATGAAACTAGCAAAAAAAATTTATAAATATCCTATTATGGTGATCCTAGCATCCTCTTTTTTAGTAGGTTGCAACTCTGATGGTCCTGAAATTGAGCAGCCTGAAAAAATTTATTATGATCAAGCTCAAAGAAGAATGACTGCTAAAAATTTTTATGGAGCAATTGAAGCTCTTGAAGCGATAGAAAGCAGATATCCATTTGGTAAATATGCCGAGCAAGCTCAGGTTGAATTAATATATGCGCATTTTATGAATTCAGAGACTGAAGCCTCTCATTCTGCTGCTGAAAAATTTATTCGTTTACATCCAAGACACCCTAATATTGACTATGCATATTTTATGAAAGGCTTATCAAGTTATACAAGAGATAGAGAATTCTTAACAAGAGTGTCTGATACTGACCTTTCAAATAGAGATATTTCAGGAGCAAAAGAATCCTTTGCTGAGCTAACAGAGTTTTTAACTAGATTCCCTGATAGTCAGTATGTGCCATATGCAAAACAAAGGAACGTGTATTTACGAAATATGATTGCCAAGAATGAATTAGCTGCTGCAGATTATTATTTAACTATTGATGCTCATGTTGGAGCAATTAGAAGAGCAAACTATGTAATAGAAAATATTCCAAACTCAAGTGAAAATTATAGGGCTTTAAAAGTACTAGAACTTAGTTACGAAGCTCTTGGATATTCTGAACTTCTTGATGACATAAGAGTTGTTATAAATATTAATTATCCAGATGAAGAATCAAAGCAGCTATCAAGTCAAAGGAGCTGGTCATGGAATTTTCTAAATGATTCAAAGCCCAGAAGGTCTAATTAAATTTAGCGCTCTCTAAACTATTGCCCTTAATAATACCATTTATAATTTATATATTTATTAAATTGGTTAGAACTCATATAAGTAATATCCTATTTTCAAAACATAAAGATAAGAATGAAAAAATACTGAGTTGTGAAGTTTGTGGAACATATGTTCATGAATCACTTGTTATTAAAAAATATGGGGACGGTTATTGCTCAAAAGAGTGTTCTAATTCTTAATCTTTTTTAACAAAATAAACATTGCTGGAATATACAATAAAGCTGTCATCGTTGCACCTAGAACACCTATGCTCATTCCCCATGCTAGTGGTCGAAAGAAAATATTTGCAAAAATTAATGGCACAAATCCACCAAGCGTCGTTAACGATGTCGTAATAATATGTCGGGTAGATCTTATTACAACCTCAATTAGATCAGCTTTTGTCATTGAAATTTGATTAGCTTTTTCTTTGATATGCGACAAGACAATTATTGAGTCATTTATTGAAAGGCCTATTAAACCTAAAGCACCAACAGTTCCAATAAATCCATAATTCTGTTGACCAACTTTTAATCCCAAGAAAGAAAGTCCTATAGAAAAAATAGCTACAGATAAAATAATTGCTGTTTGCCTAAATGAGTTAAGTGCAAAAACTAAACCAATGGTTATCAATAAAAGATATATGATTGCTGATGAATATATTTGAGATTGAGATTGACCCCTAGATTCAGCCTCGCCACCAACTATTATTGAATATCCTGGTGGTAAGTTACTTTCAAATTCTCTAAATTTCTTGTCTAGGTATTGTTCAGTTTTGTGAGGAAGAGTTCCTGTCCATATCCATCCTTCGACTACATTAACCCTTTGACTATTCCGTCTGGTTACGTATGAAGTCGTTTTATTAATTGTAGCTTCACCATAATTCCCTATAAAATCTATTCCATCTTGAGCAGGTATAGATAGATAGCTTGTGTCGCCTATGATATCTGAGGATTCTCTTATACCCTTAACTCTTATTGGTATTTCTTTATTTGAGTCAAGCATTGAACTAACAACAATGCCATTATTTTCAGCATATAGCTCATTAACTAGTAGCTCAGTATTTTTACCAGATAGTGAGATATTAGAACTATTAAATTCAAATTCTATATTGGTATTTGAATAACCTGCTAAAGATTTTGTATGGCTTACATCTGGAGCATCATTAATAATTAATTCCAATTCTGAGCCAATAGCTCTTAAGACATTTTCATCATCACCAATAATAGAATATTGAATATCAGAAAATACAGGTGGTCCAGATTGAAAACTATCTACAAAAATAATTAGATCAGAATTTTTGGCTACTAGCATTTTTGAAAGCTCTGGCAGATTATCTATCATTTCAAAATAATCTTTTGCAAACAAAACTGCTTGCGCGTGGTTGTTAGATCCATTTTTCTCCTCGCCGCCAACTATATTCATTAGCACTCTAGGCATCCACCTTCCTATGAACCAGTAATCTCTATCTAGCTCAATAAGATCGCTATCAATTATCTGTTGTCTTAATTCTTGAACTCTTTTAAGGGTTTTAATTGAAGATGAGTTTGTGGGTAGCTCTATATGTATACGAAACATATCTCTATCATTTGCTGGAAAAAAGTCTTTTGGTATTGACCCAAATAATAAGAATCCTAGCATGGGCAAAGAAATTGAAATCAATATTGCTCGTCTTGGAACATCAAAGGCCCAAGTAAGAAATTCTCTATATTTTTTAAGAATCTTTTCATTTTTATATCCCTCTTCATGAACATTTATATTTGCAAAATAAGGAATCTTTTCCATATAACTCATCAAAACTGGAACCATTATTAGCGCTAGCAATAAAGATGAAACAATTGACATAATGACTGTTAGTGCCATGCCTCCTACGAATTCAATGCTAGAGCCCTCACCTGTAACAATTGGCATAAAAGCAAATACAGTAGTAGCGGTTGCTGCAGCTAATGGAGTTGAAATATGAATTAATGTTTGATTTATCGATTCTTTTACTGAAAGTCCAAGTGACCTTCGATATTTATAATCTTCAACAACTATGATTCCATTATCAATTAACAACCCTAACGCAATAATTATTCCTGTAATAGATGTTTGATGAAGGGGTAGATCTATTAATCTACAACCTAATAAAACTAATGAGACTGAAAATGGTAAAATTGCGGTTACTATTATTCCTGGTCTAATTCCTAAAAAAAAGAAACTAAGGCTCAAAACAAAAAAAGATGCTAATGCAAAGCTTTTAACAAGCTCTCCAAACTTGCTTGAGACATATATAGATTCGTCATATATGCGCTCAATAGAAAACTCTTCTGGCAATGATTTACTCATATCACTCACTGCCTTATCAGCACTATCTACATAATCAAATACCCTTTGAGAAAATGATCCAGTTGCAGATACTGATAAAACCCTTCTGCCGTTATATAAAAAAATATCTTCAATGGGATGCGCAGGCTTCATTGATACATCGGCAATATCCTGAAGTCTTATAATTTCTGACTGATTAATTACCTTGACAGGTATCTCCCCAATCTTTTGAGGACTAGTTATATTATCTTTTAACCTAATTAAAAACTCAGAGTATTCATCAGAAACCACTCCAACAGGTTTCTTATTATCATAAGATCTAATAGCTAAACTTATTTCTTGATATGTTAAGCCTAAGGATGACATTTTTGCTGAATCAACTTCAACTACGATTTCCTCTTCTGCCTCTCCATAGATTGCTGTCTTTTCTGTACCTGGAACAGAACTTAATTTTTTCTGGAGTTGTTGCGCCAGCCTGGACATCATAATAATTGGCGCATCCCCTTCGCCCTTCCAATCAATAATATATTCAACAGTTATTGGAGGTCCTGATGATCTTTCAAGCAACATAATTGTGCCATCAGGCATTACCACCTGATCAATCTTATTTTGGACTTTTGACCAAACCTCTTCTATTAATTCAGGCGGAACGCTTTGTTGTAATTCAACTACTGTTTCAGAAAAACCTTGAGTGATTACAGATGAGAGATCTTCAATATCAACCTCAACAATTTCTCTTAACTTGTTTTCAAGATTGTTAACAACTTGAGTTTCTATTCTTTCTGGAGTAGCTCCAGGATAAGAGATTGTAACAGTTGCCCATCTTTCAGCTAACTCTGGGTTTTCTTGGATTGGTAATGTAAATACCGATGAAATTCCAGATAATAATATAAAAGCTAAAGTTAAAAAGAGTATCCTTGGCCTATCAAGAAATATACTTATAAATTTCATCTTTTCTAATTAATTTTTTTGCCTTCAATAATTTTAGATGCTCCACCTAAAACTAATAAGTCACCATTATTTAGTGTGCCATTCACATATGCATAATCATTTTCAAAATATATTATTTCAACAATGTCTCTTACAACTACATTGTTGCTGTCCAAAGTGTATACCGTCCATAAGCCTTGATCTGATTGAGAGAGAGACTTCAGAGGAACCCATGTGCCCTTAGCTTCTTTTGAAATTTTTAATTGTAAGTTTGCAATTGAGCCAGGATTAAGAAATTTATTAAACTTAAAAATTGCTAGTCTGCTATTAGATCCTCCTGGTGACATTGGAGCCAGTTTGGAAAAAATTGCTTTAACAGTTTCTCCAGCAAAATCAAAATCGTATTCTTCTTCTAACTGCATATCTTCTAAATAGATAACAGGTACAGAGATATGTGCTTCAACATAATTTGAATCAATAATCTCAAGTATAGGGATTCCCGAGTTGATTACTGTACCTGTATCTAGAAATCTATTTTGAATTAAGCCATTAAAAGGAGAAATAAGGTTCGTTTGCTCTAATTTAACTTTATAAAATTCATATTGAGATTGGGCAATAATAAAATCAGACATAGCCTTATCTAAATCTTGAGTTGATATATGACCTTGTTTTCTTAAATCTTTATACCTCTCTAGCACTTGTTCAGATAGATCAAAGCTAGCCTTTGCTTGATTTGCTTGAGCAAGAGCTTCTCTATCGTCTAATTTTGCCAATATTTGACCTTTATTTACTGCATCTCCAACATCTACATATATATCGTTTATCTTGCCAGGAATCATAAAAGCTAACTTTGATTGTTCAATTGGGAGAAGCTTCCCAGGAAATTCTTTGGTTATAGAATACGAATTTAAAATTTTAACTTCAAGGACCTCTATAGCAAATAATTCTGACGATGCAAAAATTATAAGTATTAGCAGATATTTAAAATCGGTAAAATTTGACATTGTTTTGTAAAAATCCTAATGTAAGCAGTGTAAACATTAATGTATTATGTAAGCAGTGTCAACATTATGATAGTGAAATGAAAGCATATCACCACGGAAATCTTAAAAAAGAACTAGTAAGGTGTGCTTGTAAGATGTGTGAGAGAGATGGGTATACCAAATTAAGCATTAGATCTTTAGCAAAGGAAAGTAACGTTTCGCAAACTGCGCCATATAGACATTTCAAAACAAAAGAAGACCTTTATGCTGCAATAGCAAAAGAAGGCTTTGAGAAGCTAAATAAAGAAATGTCATCCATAAAGACAAAAAATTCAAAAAATTACCTCATCAACTGTGGAAAAGCTTATATAAGTTTTGGTCTAAAAAATGCAAATACCTATGATTTAATGTTTGGAACGGCTGTCGGCAGTTATGTCGATTATCCAGATCTAAATGAGTCAGCAAATAAATTATTCCAAATTTTATTATCTAGCTTTAAAAAATTATCTGATGATGCCGACGAAATTGTTGCTTTTAAGTGCATAACTTTGTGGTCAATGGTTCATGGTTTAGTTGGAATTATAAGAAAGGTAAATATTGTAGGTGATCGTAACAGCAATGGTCCGATGCCTTTTGCTAATCAAATATCAAAGAACCTAGATTTTCATTTAGATAAGGTCATAACAGGTCTTATTGAAACAAGTTAATCTATAATATAAATAAATATGAAAAAAATATTATTAATACCAGTCTCATTAATTCTTATGGGCTGTTCCAATGATGCCGCATATGAATGGGGCTTTAAAACTACATATACTGCGAGCTGCAAACCAGAAAGAGGAAAAGAGGTTTGTGAGTGTGAGGCAAACAAACTCCTAGAAAACTTTTCTCAATCAGAGTTAAACAGTGGAGATCTTGATAAAGTAAAAGTTATTTCAATAATAAAAGAATGTGAGAAGAGCGATTAAGCTCAATAAGTATTACTGATATTTTCCATCAACATAAGTTAATGTAGATATATCTTCAGCATGATTTGCATTCTCAACCAGGCCAACAACAATAGTATGGGTATGGTATGAGGTAAGTTTATCTACTTTGCAGAAAATATTTGCTTGAGCATTTTTTAGAAATGGAACGCTTTCAATATTCCAATTCTCATCTTTAAATCTATCTTCATAACTGTCTTCATCAGAACAAATATTTGAAAGCCCTTCCTGATTTTTATTTAATAAATTAATACAAAATTTTGTTCCAATCTTTAGAGTGTCATGAATTCTTGAAGATTTATTTATGCAAATTAATAAACTCGGAGGATCCATTGATATAGATGTAACAGATGAAACAGTAATTGCATTTAGATCTCCATTATCATCTTTGTTAGACATAATGCTTACAGAATAAATATATCTGCGCATTGCTAGTCTAAAGTTATCTTGAATACTCATAGTATGAATTATACTTAAAGAAAAATATTATAGATGAAAAATAACATCAGAATAACTGGAGGAAAGCTTAAAGGAAAAAAAATTTCTTTTGACTTTAAGAGCTCTCTTAGACCAACATCAAGCAAATTAAGAGAAGTCTTGTTTAATTGGCTGCAATTTGAAATACAAGATTATCAGTGTCTAGACTTATTTGCTGGAACTGGTGCTCTTGGTATTGAGGCTATATCAAGAGGTGCTCAAAAAACAGTTTTTATTGAATACAATAAAAGAAACTATCTAGTTATAAAAAAATCTATTTCAGAGCTGGACTTAAAAAATCAATCAATGATTCTTTTCAAAAATGGATTGGCCTGGATAAGAGAAAATGACTTATCAGATTTTGACCTTATATTTCTAGATCCGCCATTTAATCAGGGCTATGAAAAAAAAGTATTAGAACTTGTTAATAAAAATCAAAATCTTAAGTCTTCATGTAAAATCTATGTTGAATTTAGTAAATTTATAGATATAGATATACCTGATTCTTTTAAAGTTTATAAAGAAAAAATAATAGGTGATGTAAGAGCATTATTATTAAAAAATGAAAATTAAAGTAGCGTCAAGAGGCTCAAAACTAGCTCTAATTCAAGTTAAAGAGATTATGCATAAGCTCTTTTTAAGAAAATATATCTATGAAGATCAGGGGCCATCTTATGAAATGTTTAAAGAATATGATGATTTTGAGAATGCTTACGAAGTTGAAACCATAACTACAAAAGGTGACAAGCTTAGCGCTCTTGGAAAAAAACAGTTCGATAAATTAAATTTTGTAAGCGATGTTGAAAAGTGTTTGCTAGATGGCGATGCTGATTTTGCTGTTCATTCTGCGAAAGATTTTCCCAGCGAGGCTAATAAAGATCTTAAATATCATATCATTGATAATGATGGAGGAAGTCTGTCGCTGAACGATGATATTCTAATTTTCAGGAACAGCTTAGAACCTATTTTTGAAAGAAGCATGAAGATTGGTACATCAAGTCTAAGAAGAAAAATGTATGCTAAGCATGTCCTGCGCGCTAAAAATATTCACGACCTAAATGGTAATATTGATACTAGATTAAATAAATTAGAAAGTGGGGAATTTGATTGTATTGTTCTTTCAGAGGCAGGAATAAGGAGACTTTTTAATCAAACAATTCATATCCCTGAGTATAAAGAAGAACTTAACGAGCCTATAAAAAACTTAAACTATAAGAGGCTAAAATCGTGTCCTGCTGTTGGTCAAGGAAGACTCTTGGTTCAATATAAATCTGATAATAGATTCGCTAAGATTATTAAGGATTGCTTTGAAATAGAAGATGATTTCACTGGAGAAATTCATGCAATGAGATATTTTTTAAATAAAATTAATGCTGATTGTAATTCAGCTATCGGTTTCGAGGCTCATGATGGGTCTCATTCAGGAAGGGTAAGTTTCTTTAAGGGTCAAGTTTTTGGTCTTAATTCATTTATAGAGTTTGAAGGGTGGAGTGAAGATGGCATGGACTTAGCTGCAGAATTAGCTCTTAAAGATTTCATTGAAAAAGGTGGGAAAGACTTACTAGATGAACATAATTGATACGCGTACAAATATTAATCTTGGGGATGATCAAAATAGTTCTATAAAGAATATTCCCCTATTCCATATTAGCGGGATTGAGTATTTGCTTCAATCTAGAGATTACACGGATATCATTTTTCAAAGCATCCCTTCTGTAAAATTTTTTCAAGAAAATGAATTCTTGGAAAATAAGAATATTTATTCGATGGGATCTTCAACGAAAAAATTTTTAGCACAAAAAGGAATTAATTCAATTTGTCCAAAAGTTCCAGGTTCTGAGGGATTATGCGAACTTTTATGTAAAAATAAAAATAATGGTAAATACTTGATTGTGAAAGGCAAAGATGGATTAAATGATGTATTCAATTATCTAAAAGAAAATGGTGAAGACGTTCAAGAGGTTGTTTGCTATACAAGATTCAAATTAGATAGCTATGAAACTATAAGAAAAGATTTTTTTGAGGCTGATGCTATTATTTTTGCAAGCACCTATGCTGTAGAAATATTTTTTAATAAAGTTTATTCAAATAATGTAAAAGCAAGATTTTTTGGCATATCAAAAAGGATAATTGGTTATATATCTGATCTTGGGTATGAAGCAGAATTTATAGATTATTTTTCAGATGATATTGCAAAAGAAATAAAAAATTCTATTTAGATTTTTTGCCGTTGCCATTCTTCATTGAACTAAAGAATTCATCATTAGTCTTAAAGGTTTTAATTCTATCAATGAGAAACTGAATAGCTTGAGCATCTTCCATTTCATCAAGAATTTTTCTTAAAACCCACATTCTTTGGAGCTCTTCGTCAGTAGTTAGTAGATCCTCTCTTCTAGTTCCAGACCTTCTTATGTTTATTGCTGGATAAATTCTTTTTTCAGCAATCTTTCTTTCAAGATGAATCTCCATGTTACCAGTGCCTTTAAATTCTTCATAAATAACTTCATCCATCTTAGAGCCTGTTTCAACTAGCGCGGTTGCAAGAATAGTTAAGCTTCCTCCCTCTTCTAGGTTTCTTGCTGCTCCAAAGAATCTTTTTGGCCTTTCAAGAGCATTTGAATCCACACCACCACTTAAGATTTTTCCTGAGGCTGGTTGAACAGAGTTGTAAGCTCTTCCCAACCGAGTAATTGAGTCTAGCAAAATAACAACATCTTTTTTGTGTTCAACTAGTCTCTTAGCTTTCTCTATTACCATGTTTGCAACTTGAACATGTCGAGTTGGAGGCTCATCAAATGTGCTAGCTACAACTTCTCCTTTTACAGTTCTAGACATCTCAGTAACTTCTTCAGGCCTTTCATCGATTAATAAGACGATTAATTCAACTTCTGGATTATTGCTTTTTATTGAATGCGCAATACTTTGAAGCATCAGTGTCTTACCCGCTTTAGGTGGCGAAACGATTAACCCTCTTTGACCCTTACCTATTGGCGCGATTAAATCAATAATTCTTGAAGATAGATCTTCATTTGAGCCACTGCCTTGCTCAAGCATCAGTCTCTCGTTAGGGAAAAGAGGTGTTAAATTCTCAAACAGAATTTTATTTTTTGTTTTAGCTGGTTCTTCACCATTGATAGTATCAACTTGAATAAGTGCAAAGTACCTTTCCTTATCTTTAGGAGTTCTTATCTTGCCTGCAACAGAATCTCCTTTTCTTAAACCAAATTTTCTAATTTGACTTGGTGATACATAAATATCATCTTCTCCTGCACAATAAGATCCTTGAGGTGATCTTAAGAACCCAAAACCATCATTAAGAATCTCAAGAACACCACCACCAAATATATCTATTCCTTCTGAAGCTTTATGCTTAAATATACGAAAAATGATTTCTTGTTTTTTTAAACGACCAAGATCCTCAAGGCCAAGCTCAGTTGCAATATCAACTAACTCGCTTATTGGTTTGTCTTTAACTTCACTAAGATTCATAAAAAATTTCCGTTATGTTTGATTTGAAAAGGTTGAAATTGGTAGGTTTTTTAAATCTGGATATAAAAATGATAACTCTTTTTACAAAAGATGCAAAGTTATATAGAAAAAATTTTAAACTTTGGATCTTATAAATTCATCTAATTGCTGTTTAGTTAGAGCTCCTATCTCAGTTCCTATATTTTCAGCATTTTCAAAAATCATTAATGTTGGGATTGACCTAATACCATACTCTGCTGCGGTTTCTCTGTTAGCATCAATATCCATCTTACATACTTTAATCTTACCCTTAAATTCCTCTGCTGCTTCCTCAACAAGCGGTGCAAGTTGCTTACACGGACCACACCATTCTGCCCAAAAGTCTACCAATACTGGAACATCAGAATTAATAACTTCATTGACAAAATCTTCTTTATTTTGAACTTCTACAACATTACTCATTTGTTTTGCATCTCCATAGATATTTCTTTAGCAGCATAAGAAAAAATTGCATCTGCTCCTGCTCTTTTAATACTAATTAGCGATTCTAACATAACCTCTGATTCAAGCCATCCCTTGTTAATTGATAGTTTTAACATGCTGTACTCTCCACTTACTTGATATGCAAAGGTTGGTATCTTAAAACTATCTTTAATTAAATGAATAATATCTAGATATGGCATTGCTGGTTTAACCATAATAATATCAGCACCTTCATTTATATCCATTGCAACCTCATGGAGCGCCTCTTCTTTATTTTTAGATGACATCTGATATGAATACTTAGATGATTTTCCTAAGCTTGATGCTGAACCAACCGCATCCCTAAATGGCCCATAAAATTTAGAATTAAATTTAGCAGCATAAGATAATAAGATTGTATTTTTATAACTATTTTGCTCAAGAGCATTTCTTATTAAGCCTATTCTTCCATCCATCATATCTGATGGAGCAATAATATCAGCTCCTGAATCAGCCAAAATAAGAGACTGCTCTATCAATATTTTAATAGTTTCATCATTATCAACCTCATTATTAATGATAACCCCATCGTGGCCATGATCAGTATATGGATCAAGCGCGACATCTGCTATAAGAATAATATCAGGAAATTCTTTTTTAATTGCTTTAATAGCAGTTGATACGAAATTATTGCTATTTGCTGCTTGGCTGCCTTTGCTATCTTTATTTGCTGTATCTATTACAGGAAAGACGGCTATTGAATTTATTCCAGAATTTTTGATATCTTCTATCTCTTTTAGAGCTTTTTCAATTCCATATCTAAAAATATTTGGCATTGTCTCTATCTCTTCTGACCCATTAAGATTTTCTTTTATGAAAATAGGCTGAATCAGATCATTCGAAGTTAGGCTAGTTTCAGATACCAAGTCGATTAGATTATTATTTCTTCTCAATCTTCTTAATCTTGTGTTTGGGAATTTTCTTTCAATAAACATTGTTAATCAGTGATTGCTCCTAGACTTGCTGATTTTACACTCTTTGCATATTTTGATAAGACTCCTCTTTTAGGTATATTTGAAGGATTCTTCCAAGCCAACCTTCTTCTTTCAATCTCATCATCATTAACTTTCAGTGTCAATTGATCAGCATTTGCATCAATTAAAATTTTATCTCCATCTTTAATTAGAGCTATAACACCGCCTTCAGCTGCTTCTGGAGAAATATGACCAACAACAAATCCATGTGTTCCTCCAGAAAATCTACCATCGGTAATAAATGCGACTTTGTCCCCTAAGCCGAGTCCCATTATTGCAGAAGTTGGTTTTAACATTTCTCTCATGCCAGGGCCACCTCGAGGCCCTTCATACCTTATAACAACAACATCACCATCTTTGATTTGATTATTTAGAATTGCATCTACCCCGTCTTCTTCAGAGTTAAAGACTTTAGCCTTACCTTCAAAGCACATTCCTTCTTTACCAGTGATTTTTGCAACAGCACCATCCTTTGCTAGATTGCCATAAAGAATTCTTAAGTGACTATCTTCTTTAATAGGATCTTCAAAACTTTTTATAATCTCGTCATTTTCATATGGTGAAATATTTTCAAGGTTTTCTCTTAGAGTTTTGCCGGTAACTGTTAAACATTCTCCATTCAATAAACCTTTTTCTAACAAAGTCTTCATTAATGGCTGTATTCCTCCGGAAGCATTAAGTTCAGACATGTAATGACTTCCAAAAGGTTTTAAATCAGCTAAAACTGGTGTTTTCTTTCCTATCTTAGTGAAATCATCCAAAGAAAGTTTTACCCCAATAGAATGTGCCATAGCTAGCAAATGAAGAACTGCATTTGTAGATCCACCTAGAGCAATAACAATAGTGATAGCATTTTCAAATGCTTTTCTTGTCATAATATCAGATGGCTTTATATCTTTTTCAAGCAAATACATAATCGCCTTACCAGCATTTAAACAATCTTGATTCTTTGAATCTGAAACTGCATCTTGGCTGCTTCCTCCTGGTAAACTCATACCCAAAGCTTCTATTGCAGAAGCCATAGTATTGGCAGTGTACATACCTCCACATGATCCAGGACCTTCAACTGAAATTTCTTCAAAATGAATTAACTCTTCTTCATTAATCTTACCTTTAGAAAACTCACCAACTTTTTCAGAAACTGTTACATAGTCAGTGTTTTTTTTGCTTGGTCTAATTGAACCTCCATATATAAATATAGATGGTCTGTTAAGCCTTGCCATCCCAATCAAACAACCTGGCATATTCTTATCGCAACCTCCTATAGTTATTAATCCATCATAACCAAGACATCCAACAACTGTTTCAATTGAATCTGCAATGACCTCTCTAGAAACTAATGAATATTTCATTCCTTGAGTACCCATAGATATACCGTCCGATACTGTAATAGTATTAAAAAGGACACCTTTACCGCCAGATGTATTAATAGAGTCTTCAACAATTTCTGAAAGTTTGTTTAAATGCATGTTGCAAGGTGTAACCTTGGCCCCTGTAGAGGCAACACCTATAAAAGGCTTTGTAAAATCTTCAGTTGTAAATCCTACACCACGAAGCATTGAACGAGATGCAGCTTGATTTGGCCCATCAACCAATTCTTTTGAATACTTTCTTGAACTCATTATTTAAATCATTTTCTCAATCGGATGCGTATCTTAACGCAGCTGAGAGTAATTTTTTAGTATATTTTTCTTTTGGATAGTCAAAAACCTGATTTGAAAGGCCTGATTCTACTATTTTTCCATCTTTCATCACAAAGATATAGTCTGACATTGATCTAATAACTTTTAAATCATGGCTTATAAAAAGATAGGTTAATTTGTATTCATCTTGTATATCTTTTAATAAGTTGATTACTTGAATCTGTATAGACCTATCAAGTGCTGAAGTTGGTTCATCTAGTATCATGAAAGCTGGATTCATGATTAGCGACCTTGCAATTGCTATTCTTTGTCGCTGGCCACCAGAAAACTCATGTGGATATTTATTTTTTGCATTCAACTCGATTCCAACGTCATTAAGAACTTTATCAATTCTTTTTTGTGTTTCATCTTTGGTTAATCTGAAGTGAACCCCTAACCCCTCACCAACAATCTCACCAATTGTCATTCGAGGTGATAAAGAACCGTATGGATCTTGAAATACTATTTGAATATGTTTTTTAATATCCTTTGGAGAATCTTTAATTTCTTTTCCATTAAAACTAATTTTTCCTTCAAAGCTTGTTAAATTTGCTATCGCTTTGCCTAGTGTAGATTTTCCAGAACCTGACTCACCAACCAAACCTATAGTTGTATTTTTATAAATATTTAATGAAGTATCTTTTACAGCATGAAATCTGTCTTTTTTTAAAAAACTTATACTCGGAATATCATAGTAAACATCTAAGTTTTTTATCTCTATGAGAGGTTCTTCGTTGCTATTAATTTCTGGCTTGGGTTGAGGTTCTGCACTGAGTAATTTTTTTGTATAGTTGTGTTGTGGATTTTCAAAAACATTATTTGTATCGCCACTTTCAACTATCTTTCCATTTTGCATTACACAAACTTGATCTGAAAACTCCTTAACTAACCCCAGGTCATGTGTTATGAATAGGATAGACATTCCAAGATCTGTCTTTAACTTTGACATCAGATCTAAGATTTGAGCTTGAATAGTTACATCTAATGCTGTTGTTGGTTCATCGGCAATCAGAAGTTTTGGTTTATTTACTAAAGCCATTGCTATCATGATTCTCTGCCTTTGGCCTCCAGATAGCTCGTGAGGGTAAGAATTAAATCTTCTTTGGACTTCATCTATTTCAACTAATTCCATTAATTCTAGTGCCTCATCTTTAGCTTCTTTTTTTGAGGCATTTGTGTGTAAAAGCACTGATTCTGTTATTTGATCTCCAACTTTATGGTATGGATTTAGCGAAGTCATTGGCTCTTGAAAAACCATTGAGATAATATTTCCTCTTATAGACAGAAGATCATTTTTAGATGCATTAATAATTTCTCTATGGTTAAATTTAATAGAAGACTCTGTTCCATAAGTTGCCTGAGGTACTGGTAATAGTTGCATGATTGACATTGCTGTAACTGATTTACCTGATCCTGATTCTCCTACAAGAGCCATGGTTTTGTTTGTTTCAATATTAAAACTTATGTCATCTACTGCTTTAAAAAGTCCATCCCTAACTTTGAAATCAATGCTTAAATTCTTTACTTCAACTATATTTTTAATAGCGGTATCTGATATCTCTCTTTCTTTATTTTCTACATACCCATCCTCCAGCAAACTCTCTAAATGAATCTTGTTATATATAAAAGCAATAACAATGCTAGAAAGTCCAAGAGTAAATACAGAGCATATGAATATAATCATTGTCCATTTAGCATCCCTTCTAAGCAAAGGAGTAAAAAATCCAAAAATTAAGACAGTCCAAGAAAAACCAACTGGAACTTCTTTAATAATTCCAGTGTCTGGATTCCTTAAATTTATTTTTTTATACGCCATTTATAATATTTTTTTATATTCTGATAAAAAATCATCTACTGCTTTTTTTGCTGCTTTTAATCGAGTCATTGATGCAAAGCCATGAAACAAAGATGGATAATGTAATTGTTTCACAAAAGTACCATTGTTATGAAGCAAAAAGGCATAATTTTCTGCTTCATCTGACAAAGGGTCAAAGCCGGCAGTTACTATGATAGTTTGTGGCAACTTAACTTCTTGCTTATATTGCATCAAATTAAAGGTATTCATAACTTTATCTTCAGCATTTGACTGAAATTTTTTCCAAAACCATTGCATTGCTTTTTTTGTTAGCAAATAGTCCTCTTGAAATAATTCATGCGACTCATAATCACAACTAGGATCGCACATTGGGTAAATCAAAAATTGACTATGAACATTTTGTTTATTTTTATTTGCAAAATGATGAGTAACTGAAGCAGCGAGATGTGCACCTGCACTATCGCCACACAAACTAATATTACTAATCTTGATACCTTTTTGAATTAGCCAATCTAACGCAACAACTGCTTCATCTAATGCATGAGGGAATTTGCACTCTGGAGATAATGAATAATCTAAAGAATAAATTTTTGTTCTAAGTTTTTCTGAGAAATAAGATACAGCAAGATCATGGGTTTCAACAGAGTTAAGGACATAACCACCGCCATGAAAATATAATATTACGTTTTCATTGTCAGTTTTATAGGGAACATACTCTCTAATCTTAATATTTTTATCAACTCCAATAAAAAAATCTTTCTTACTTAATTTCTTTTTCGTTTTTTTTGATAGTCTAAAATTGCTTCTCTTCTCCTCAATTAGTGATCTAATTTCTGGGATATCTTCATCAGAGACTTTATGAATATCAAATTTAGGCATAAGAAATAAAAAAAGTTTTGACTGTGTATCAAAAATAAATTTTCTTTTTACATCTTTATTAAAAACTGTAATCAAATTTAAAAACCAAACTGGTATTAGAAAAAACAGATTTATAAAAAAATTCCTGAACATCTTTATATAATTATAATTAAAAGTATCTCTTCACTTTGTATTTGGGGAAGTTTATCCTACATATTAATGAAAAAGACATTATTTATAATTATTATATTTGCTACTAGTTTTAATTTACTAGCTCAAGGTAGTTTTATGTTCCCGCAAGAAAATAATAAAATTCTTCCAGCAGATAAAGCTTTTGGTTTTAAATTCATTAAAGATGATGATGATATAGTTGCTACTTGGAGCATTAAAGAAAGTTATTATTTATACCTAAGATCTATAAAGATTAAAAATAAAGAAAGCGAAATTGGATATACGATGCTTGATGGTAATCCTTTTGATCATGAGGATGAGTTTTTTGGGAATACGGTGATAATTAAAAATTTATTTAGAATTTCTTTCAAAAATATTCCTAATAACAGCGAAACTCAAATATTTTATCAGGGCTGTTCAGATAAAGGATTTTGCTATCCAGTTCAATCTATAGATATTAAATAAAATCTTATAATTGCTAACAAAATCTGTTAAAATCTGTTAAATGAAAATATTAGTTTTAAATGGTCCTAATCTTAATTTGCTTGGCCTTAGAGAGGAGGATATATATGGAAGCGAATCTCTTAAGGATATAGAAATTAAACTCCAGGATATTGCAGATAATTCTAATTGTGAAATTAATTTTTATCAAAGCAATGCTGAGCATGAATTAATTGAGGCAATTCATAATGCTTTAAATCATCATACTGATGTGATAATTTTTAATCCTGCAGGCTACACACACACTAGCGTTGCTTTAAGAGATGCCTTACTAGCTGTAAAAATTCCATTTTATGAAGTTCATATTTCTGATATTAAATCTAGAGAAGAGTTTAGAAAAAAATCATATTTTAGCGATATTGCAGAAAAAGTTTATAGTGGTAGAGGAACTAAAGGATATGAACTTGCTTTGAATGAGGTAATAAATACTAATAGGTAAAAAATGGATATAAGAAAAATTAAAACATTGATTGAGATGTTAGAAGAATCAAATTTAAAAGAGATAGAGGTGAGTCAAGGAGATGAATCTGTAAGAATCTCAAAACAAAGTAAAAATACTAATATTGTTGAAAATGATCAGGCAACCATTAATCAGATTGACACTGGCAATGCTATTCATGAGCTAAACCAAAATAAAGATATTATCCATAAGGGTAACGAGGTTAAGTCACCTATCGTAGGAACTTTTTATAGAAAACCTAACCCTGAAAGCGAACCATTCATTAATGTTGGTGATTTAGTAAAAAAAGGTGATGTTCTGTGCATTATTGAAGCAATGAAAATGATGAACGAAATTAAATCAGATTATGATGGAAAAATAATATCTATAGAAATTAATGATGAGCAACCAGTAGAATTTGGTCAAACCATTATAGTAATTCAATAAATGACTTATAAAGTATTAATCGCAAATAGGGGAGAAATTGCGCTTAGAGCACTCCGCGCATGTAGAGAATTAGGCATGAAAACAGTGGGTGTGTATTCCGATGTAGATAGGGATTTAAAACATCTAAAGTTTGCTGATGAAACTGTATGTATTGGGCCCGCTTCACCAGCTGAAAGTTATTTAAATATCCCCTCTATTTTATCTGCAGCAGAACTTACAGAAGTAGATGCCATCTATCCTGGATATGGGTTCCTTGCAGAAAATCATGAATTTGCAGGTCAATGCAATAAAAGTGGTTATAAATTTATAGGGCCCGATGCTGAAACAATAAAAAAGATGGGGGATAAAATCACAGCAAAAAAATTTGTAGAGAAATATAATATACCGACTGTCCCAGGCTACTCTAAAGATCTTCCCAATGATGAAGCTAAGATAAAACATATTGTTAAAAATATAGGCTATCCAGTTATCTTAAAAGCAACTGCTGGTGGTGGTGGAAGAGGAATGAGGGTTGTTGACAAAGAAAAAAATCTAATAAATCTAATTGAAATTACTAAACAAGAAGCTTTAAATGCTTTTGGAAACGAAAAGATTTATATAGAAAAATATATTGAGAATCCTAGGCATATTGAAATACAAATTATTGGTGATGGTAAGGGAGATGCCATTCATTTAGGCACAAGGGATTGTAGTGTGCAAAGAAGACATCAAAAAATAATTGAAGAAGCTCCTGCACTAAATCTTGATAAAAATAATCTTGATAAGACGCTTCAGGCATGTGTTAATTTGTGCAAAGAAATCAAATATGAAGGTGCCGGTACCTTAGAGTTCCTTTATGAAGATGCTGGATTCTATTTCATTGAAATGAATACTAGAATTCAAGTCGAGCATCCTGTCACTGAAATGATAACTGGGTTCGATATTGTAAAGGCTCAAATTAAAATTGCTTTGGGTATTAACTATGATCTAGATCAAAGCAAAGTAGATTTTAAAGGCCATGCTCTTGAATGTAGAATAAATGCAGAAGATCCTGAAACATTTCAACCATGCCCAGGCGAGATAACAAAAATGCATACTGCTGGCGGATTTGGCATAAGGTATGATTCTCATATATACAGTGGATATAACGTATCTCCATATTATGATTCATTGCTTGCTAAGATAATTACTCAGGCAAATTCAAGAAGTTCAGCAATTAAAAGAATGCTATCTGCTTTGGATGAGTTTTTCGTTGAAGGGATTAAAACAAATCAATCTCTACATCAAAAAATTTTAAAAAATGAAATTTTTGTAAATAATAAACACACTATTAAATATCTCGAAAGAGATTTTTTTAAAAACAATGAGCTCTAAGTACAATCCAAAGTCTATTGAAAACTCCATTCAAAAAAAATGGGATAAAGAAGAAAGGTATGTCTCAAAAATTGATGATAGAGAAAAATATTACTGCTTGTCGATGTTTCCGTACCCTTCTGGAAAACTTCATATGGGACATGTAAGAAACTATACCATTGGTGATGTAATTTCTAGATTCAAAAGAATGCAGAATTTTAATGTATTCCAACCAATGGGTTGGGATGCTTTTGGTCTACCAGCTGAAAATGCAGCAATTGCAAATGATGTTAGTCCAATGGAATGGACAGATCAAAATATAAAACATATGAAAGGACAACTTAAATCTTTAGGGCTTAGCTATGATTGGTCAAAAGAGTTAAGAACATGTGAGCCAGATTATTATAAATGGGAGCAGTTAATATTTAAAAAACTCTATGATGCTGGCCTAGTATATCGAAAAAAATCTTTAGTTAACTGGGATCCAGTTGATGAAACTGTTTTAGCTAATGAACAAGTTATTGATGGCAAGGGATGGAGATCAGGAGCACAAATTGAAACCAAAGAAATTGATCAATGGTTTATTAGAATAACTAATTATGCAGAAGAGCTCCTTGATTCTTTAGATAAACTTGACTGGCCTGAAAATGTTAAGACAATGCAAAAAAATTGGATCGGTAAGTCTTATGGGGCAGAAATTAAATATAATATTCACGGCTCTGATAAATCCCTTATAACTTTTTCAACTAGGCCTGATACTATTTTTGGGGTTTCTTTTTTAGCTATATCTCCAAACCATCCTATTTCTATTGAGCTGTCTAATAAAAATAAAGATATTGCAGAGTTCATAGAAAAATGTATGGAGATTAAGGCCGCAGAAGCTGATATTGCTAAAGCAGAAAAACTAGGTATAGACACTAACTTAGAAGTCATTCACCCTCTATCAGGTAAAAAATTACCAGTATGGATTGGGAATTTTGTTTTGCTAGATTATGGAACTGGAGTGGTTATGGGAGTTCCTGGTCATGATACAAGAGATTATGAATTTGCTACAAAATATAATCTCGATATTAAACAAGTAATTGAAACAGAAAATAATAAATTACCAATCATAGATAAAGGCAAGCTCATAAACTCTGAAGGCTTTGATGGAATGTCATCTAACGAGGCGTCAAAGAAAATAATAAATAAGCTCATAGAATTAGAGGCGGGTGAAGAGTTAGTTCAATTTAGACTAAGAGACTGGGGTGTTAGCAGGCAAAGATATTGGGGCTGTCCAATTCCAGTGATATATGAGAATGGAGAACCCAATGTAATAGATAAAAATGATATGCCAGTCAAACTTCCAAAGTTAGAAAAAGATTCTCCACCTATACCATTGAGTCAAAACAAAGATTTTATGACTATTTCTGATAGCCTGAAAAGAGAGAGTGACACCTTTGACACTTTTATGGATTCATCTTGGTATTATGCAAGATTTACATCTGCAGATAATAATAAAGAAATATTTGATGAGAATACTAGATATTGGCTTCCAGTTGATCTTTACATAGGTGGAATTGAGCACGCTATCTTACATCTTCTTTATTCAAGGTTTTTTCATAAAGCTCTAAGAGATATTGGCTTAGTAGAGGGAGATGAACCATTCAAAAGATTATTAACTCAAGGTATGGTCTTGAAAGATGGGGCAAAGATGTCTAAATCTAAAGGCAATACAGTTGACCCTCAATCTTACATTGAGAAATATGGCGCAGATACAGTAAGACTTTATATGATGTTTACTTCTCCGCCGGAACAAAGTCTTGAATGGAGTGAATCATCTGTCGAGGGCGCCTCAAGGTTTTTAAAAAAAATATGGCACCTAGTTGATGGAAGAAAATATAACCATCTCGATGACGAGTTTGTTTTTTCTAAAGATGAGCTAGCATTAAGAAGGAAATCTCATGCAACTTTAAAAAAAGTAGAAAATGATTATGAAGTGAGGTTTGCTTTCAATACTGCCATTGCTGCGATAATGGAATTGCTAAATTCTATACCTGAAAATTATAAAAGCAATGAGTCTTCAGACTCCCAAAAGTATTGTCTTGATGAAGCAATATTATTCATATTACAAATGCTATCGCCAATTGCACCTCACATATGTGAATACTTATGGAAAAACTTCTATGGAGAAAAGTCTAATATTGAGACATCTTGGCCAAAATTTAATGAGAGTCTTCTAGAAGTTGAAGAATTCGAATTAATTATCCAGGTTAATGGGAAAGTCAGAGGAAAAATGAATACAAATAAAGGCATTGATCAGAAACAAATAGAGAAAATTGCATTAGAAGTTGATAATGTTAAAAATTATATAAATTCTTCAGAAATAAAAAAAACAATTCATGTAAAAGATAAGCTTATTAATTTTGTTATATAGCCACTTGTTCTTAAATTCTAATAAACTTGTTATAAAATAATGAAATAATGAAAAAAAGATATCTAAGCTGTATATTAATATTATTAATTCTTATTCAAGGCTGTGCTCTTAATCAATATCAGCTCGCAAAAATAAACAATAATAATTATTTAGTAAATTTTGATATAGGTATACCTAAAGAAATTCAAACTAGAATTAATTCGGCTCTGAAATTAAGGGCTGGATCCACTTCAGATAAAACTATAACAATTGACATAACCAACTATAAATCTAGTCAGTATGATGTATATTCAGGTAATTCATTAAGGTCTTTAGAGAAAGAAATAAAATCTTCTTTAAAAATAACAATAAATCTAGATAAAACTGTAATTAACAAGTCATTGATGAGCATGAAAAGATACAGCTCAATTGAGTTAAATCCCCTTGCAGAAAAAGAAATGTTAAATTTTATTAAAAATGAAATATTTGATGACCTTTATAACCAAATAATACTAGAGGTGAGTTTAATTGATTTGTGAAGCTTCCTCTTTAAAAAAATATATTGATAAATCGTCAAATATCTTTTTTGTATTTGGATCGGAAATCGTATTAAGAAATAGCTCTGTAGACCATATAAATCAATTCTTCAAAAGCGTTGGCTATAGTGAAAAAAAAGCAATACATGAAAAAGATTTTTTAAATATAGAAAAAATATTATATGAAAATGCAGGTGGGACTCTTTTTGGTTCAAAAACAATAATAGAAATTTTTCATAATGGTGGCAAAATTCCAAAAGAAATAACAAATATATTTGAATTCCCAAATATAAATAAGATGCAAAACATAATTATTGTGATTAGATCTGCTTTAGAAAAGATAAATAATTCAACAAAATGGGTAAAGAAAATGGATGAATCTGCATTAATAATACAATGCAATAAATTAAAGTCTTTTGAAGAAAAGGCTTGGGTTAAAAATCAGTTAGGATTCATGAATGAAGAGGATGCCAAAGAATATTCAAATAGAATTTCAGATACATTTTCTGGTAATTTAGTTGCTCAAAATAATGAGATTAATATATTAAAATTAACTTATAAGGAAAATATATCAAATAAAGAAATAAGTTCTGATAATGCAGAATTTCTTCCTTATGAATTAGAAGATAAAATAATAGAATTAAACACAAGCTATGCTTTAAGAATTGCAAAATCAATAAAGAAAAACGATGATCATTATGGGCCTTTGTTAGTTTGGATAATGGGTAAAATAATAAATACTTCTATAAGTGCTCATCAAAATATCAATAAAACTTCGAGCCTTGAAAAATCTGGTATTTGGAAGTCTAAAATCCCAACTTATGTAGGTTTTATTAAGCAAAATACCCTCAACAAAATGATGCCACTTCAAAAAAAAATATATGAATTAGATTTGGCTGCTAAAGGTTTAGCCGGTATTACAAAAGATCAATTCTGGCAGGAAATTGATAATATGATTATCAAACTTACTTCTACTTAAAGAACTTTTCTGAAAATATTTTCTTACATTTCAAAAATAAATGATGATCTCTTTCAAGACTAACATCATAATTAAATATCTCGATAACCTGAGCAAGTCCCTTTGTAGAACTGGTAAGCCAGATTGATTTAGCATCCACTAAATCATCAATACTATAATTGCCTTCTTCAACTTTCATGCCTGCTTTTTTTATTTCATTTATAAGCAAATCTCTTGTTATTCCAGGTAAGATATTGGTAGATATTTCTGGAGTGAAAATGGTTTTATCATCTGCAAAAAACATATTTGATGCTCCTCCTTCTGTAAGAATATTGTCTCTATGCATAATAACTTCATCACAGCCTTTATCTTTTGCATTATTCATACTCATTATATTACCAAGCAATGACGTAGATTTAATATCACATCTTTGCCATCTCAAATCCTCACACAGCATAACTTTTAAGGTTTGAGTCTTAAAAATATATTCAACTACATAACCAAAGGTTTCAGTAGAAATTTTATTATCAAACATATGAGATCTGATTAAATCTACTCCCCTAGAAACTTGATAATAAACATAGCCATCCCTTAGATTGCTTGTTGAAATCAATTCTAATATTTCATTTGTAGTTTTTTCTATATTTATTGGAATGTTTAATGAGCTACAGCTTTTTTTCAGTCTTGATATATGCTTCTCGAAAGCTATTATTTTTGAATTATAAAATGGAATAACTTCATATACGCTGTCTGAAAAAGTATAGCCTCTGCTTAGAGGCGAAATTTTAATGTCATGAAGATAATTAAATTTGCTATTAAAAACAGCATGAATTTTTTCCATTTATGCCATTCCAAACAAACTCATAATCCAAAGAACAAATTTTGACCAAAGCCTCCCAAAAAAACCTTTAGCCTCTACTTGGTTAAGAGCAATAAGATCAGAAGTTAAAACTACTTCATTGTTACTTATAATCTCAAGTGTTCCTAATTTTTGTCCCATTTTAATAGGAGCTTGAACATTACTCTTTATTTTGTAATCAACTTTGACATCTTTGAAATTAGTTCTTGGTAATGTTATTGAAATATCCTCTTGAACGCCTAGGCTTAAAACCTCACTTTTGCCGCCCCATACTTTGGTGGTTGTATATTCTTTATTTGATTCAAAATACTTTTGGGTTACATAAAATCTAAATCCATATTCAAGTAATCTTTGTGTATCTAAAAAACTGTTATTAGCATTATCACTCCCTGCTACAACAGTTATTAGTCTCATATCTCCTCTTTTAGCAGAGCCTATTAAACAATAGCCGGCTGAAGACGTATGACCTGTTTTTACACCATCAGAAGTCTCGTCTCTCCATAATAATTTGTTTCTATTATATTTGTTACCAGTGATGCCACCATATTCAAATTCTTTTTCTTTGAATAATGCGTATATATCAGGAAATTTTGTTATGAAGTTAGAGGTGAGTAACGCCAAGTCTCTGGCAGATGTTAAATGATCATCATCTGGTAAGCCTGTTGAGTTTGTAAAATAAGTGTCCTTCATACCTATAGAAGCTGCATAAGAATTCATTAGATCTACAAAGCCGTCTTCAGTACCACCAACATATTCTGCGATTGCAACTGATGCATCATTTCCTGACTGAATCATTATTCCCTTAATAAGATCTAAGACGCTTACTTTTTTACCAACCTCAATAAACATCTTTGATCCGCCCATTTTCCATGCTCTTTCACTGATTAGCACTTTGTCATCTAAACTAATTAAATTATTTTTAATTTGATCAGCAACAACATAAGCAGTCATAACTTTTGTCATACTTGCTGGCTCAATTAATCCTTCGGAGTTATATTCAGCTATAACAGTACTAGTATTTGGGTCGATTAAAATATAACTCTTTAGATTAAGCTCTGGGGCATTGGGAACAAAACTCTGGCCAAGGATAAAGTTAGACGATAATAGGACTAATAATAATATTTTTTTCATTTTTTAAACTCTTCTGACAAATAATACACTGCCATGGCATAAACATCACTAATATTATATCTAGCAATAGCACGGAAATTGTCATCTCCAATAAAGTGCAATTCTTCTCCGTTTTCTGTAAAAGTTAAAGGAATAAATTGTGTTAAAGATTTATGGGGTTTATAAAACTTTCTTACATTATTTGGGTGTGTTTTAACTACAATACTGCCTTCTCTTTTCCACCCATGTACTTTTAAATAATTAGCAATACTACCAATTGCATCATCAACAGAATTAAATAAATCTACGTATCCATCACCATCATAATCAATTGCATAAGCACGATAACTGGATGATATAAATTGTGCGTAACCCATAGCTCCAGCATAAGAGCCTTTAGTTTTAAAAATGTCTAAATTATTTTCTCTAGTAAGAAGAAAAAATTGTATAAGCTCACTTCTAAAGAATTTGGATCTCCTAGGATCATCAAAACCCAAGGTAGTAAGACTGTCTATTACTTTATAACTTCCCTTATTACTTCCAAAGTTTGTTTCAACTCCTAAGATAGCTGTTATGACTTCTTTGGGAACGCCAAACTCTTTTTCAGCTCTTTCTAAAGTTTTAATGTTTTCTTTTATGAATTTCTTGCCGTCCCTAATTCTTTTTTTCTTTATAAAAATAGCTTTATAGTCGTCCCAAGTCTTAGTTTTTTCAGCTGGTTTTGCCACTGACTTTAGCATTTCGTCTCTTCTTTTAGCATACTTCAAAACTTCAATAACATAAGATTCTTCAAACCCATGATCGTTTACAAGCTCATCTATGACTTTTTGACTCTCATTATGATTTGAGTAATCAGCAGCACTATTAAAACTAAATATCATTAATATTAGTAAAGATAGTTGATAAGAGATATGAGGGGTATTTTTTTTATTTTTCATATTTATAAAACGAAATAGAAGATAATTTGTTACAAATATTGGTCTTTTTCATTTTTGCATTAGTTTTTTGTGAGTAGCCATAGAAATTATAATACCAAAAGCTATATAAAATGATAACAAAGATGATCCTCCTTTGCTTATAAAAGGAAGTGGCATACCTACAACTGGAATTATTCCAACAACCATTGCTAAATTTATGAATATTGTAGAAATAAATAGCAGGCTCAAACCGCCTATTGTAAGTCGGCAAAACCTATCTCTTGCATTTATTGCTAAGTATAGGCATCTGATCATCACAAAGAAAAACACAAATAATAGGACAGATACTCCAATAAAACCAAATTCTTCAGCAATAACTGAAAAAATGAAATCTGTTTCAGTTTCTGGTAAAAAATCTAGGTGGGCTTGAGATCCTTCCATGAAGCCCTTGCCTGTGATTCCACCTGAGCCTATAGCAATTTTTGATTGAGTGATGTTCCATGCTGACCCGTATGGATCAGCCGTTGGATCAAGCAGTGTTAGGATTCTTTCTCTTTGAAAAGGCTCTAAAAAATTATTCCATATAAAAGGAAGAGATAAAATAAAGACAACAGATGAGATACCAATAAATCTCCAGCTAAGTCCAGCTAAAAATAAAATATATAAGCCTGCTGAAAGTATCACTAAACTAGTTCCCAAATCGGGTTGAATTCTGACCAAGTTAACAATAATAAAAATAATTATCAGAGTTATGCATGTATTAAAAAAGCTTATTGGAAGAGCTTTATCATATAAATATGCTGCTAAAAAAACTGGAAGAGCAATTTTAATTATTTCCGATGATTGTAAGCTAAAAAATCCAAGGTCGAGCCATCTTTTTGCGCCATTAACCTCTTTGCCAAATAGAAGAGTGATCAGAATTAAGATAATCGAAAGTATTAAAAAAAATAAGGCATTATTTTTATAAAAATCTGGGTCTAATTGACTTAAGATGAACATTAAAATTAAGCCTAAGACAACAAAGAGTGATTGTTTAAAGACCGTATCAATATTTTCTTGAGATGCGCTATACAAAAATAAGAGCCCCATGATTGATAGGGTTGTTATTGAAATAAATAAATAATGATCAAAATAAATCTTTGACTTAAATATATCTAGTATCTTATTCATTTTTAATAAGGCTATTTAAGATCTCGATAGCAACTGGTCCTGCGACTGAGCCCCCGCTTTCACCATTTTCAATTACAACACTAATTGCATATTTAGGATTTGGTATAGGTGCAAAAGCTATAATGATTGCATGATCTCTTTTGCCTTCTTCTTCTCTAATTATCTTATAGTCCTCTTTTGTTTCTGTGCTTACAAGTTCGACAGTTCCAGATTTTGCTGCAACAGTGAAATCTTTTAATTTTCTTAATCTTCCTGCAGTTCCTTTTGGGTTTTCAATTACACCAATCATGCTCTCATGAATATTTTTCCAATCTTTATTGTTTATGTTGCTGCTAACAAAAATATCTTTAGGCATTTCATTATTTTCCTGAATGAAAGAAAATTTATTTAAATTGCCTTTATTTGCTAAAAAGGATGAGTAATAAGCTAACTGAAGAGGAGTGGCGCTTAAATAGCCTTGGCCAACTCCCAAATTTACAGTATCACCCTTAAACCAGCTAAAATTTAAATTATTCATCTTCCATTCCGGACTAGGTAAGAGACCTTGGTCTGGCATAAAGCAATCTAAGCATATGTTTCTTCCAAAACCAAAATGAGATAAATGCTCAATCAAGTTTTCTATTTCTGACTCGTAGGCTAATGAAAAAAAGAAAGCATTTGAACTTTCAATGATTGCATCTTTTAGATTAATTTTGCCATGACCACCTTTTTTCCAACCTCTGTATAATCTATTGTCTTCTGGTAATATAAAAAATCCTGGGTCATCCATAGTAAAGTCCCAGTCAATTATATTATTCTCTAAACCATATAGTCCTATTGCAGGCTTAATAGTTGATGCTGGTGAGTATCTTCCTTGTCCAGCCCTATCAAAAAATGGCTTATCCTTATTATTAATTAATATACTAAAATCTTTTGATGACATTCCATTGGTTATTTGATTTACAGAAAAAGACGGTGAGCTTATATAAGTTACTATTGCACCAGTATCAATTTCTACAGCAACAACAGCCCCTCTTCTATTATTAAGTTGTTTAAATGCTACTTTTTGACTATTAATATCTAAAGAAGTATGTAAATCTTTTCCATTTGTTGCTGGAATTATTTTTAATTCTTTTAATAATTTTCCAGAAGCATCTACTTCATATATCTTTTTACCATAAAGGCCTCTAAGGGAATCATCATAAGTGTTTTCTAATCCAGTCTTTCCAGTTAGATACCCATTTGAATATATAAAAATTGTTTCTTTGGGTTTTAAATTTTGGTCACTTAATACCCCTTGTAAACTATCATCATTCATATTACCAACATAACCAATTGAATGGGAAAACAATTCTGGGTATAAGTTTTTTCTTGAGTATCTCTCATCTATAAATGTATCAGGAAATCTATATTTCCTGGATTCAAATCTCGCAATCTCTTCTAAAGTCAAATTCTTTTTTAGGATTAGCTCTCTGTTTAATCTAGCTTTTCTATTAAAGTTTTCTCTTGCGTACGTAATATCTTCTTCAGATAAACTTATGATCATACTAATCTTATTAAAGTGACTTTCTAAATCTTTTATTTGAGATGGTTTGGTTATTAAATTATAGCTCGGAGTATTATTTACAATAATTTCACCATTCCTATCATAAATAATACCTCTCATTGGCTGAATTAGAACTTCTCTAGTCTTGTTCTGTAAAGAGGCTATTTCATAATCTGTATAATTTGAAACTTGAAGAGAAAATGTTCTGTATAAGAAAAATACAAATAAAAATAAAAAAAATACATAGATTAAAATCAGTCTATTGAAGAAATTCTTTTTTTCTAAAGTCCTTTGGTTCAAATCAATCATTTATGATATGGCATCTTGTTTATTATTGAATGAGATCGATATATTTGCTCTACTAATAGTAGCCTAAATAATTTATGAGGAAATGTTAATAAAGAGGCCGAAAAAACTCTATCAGATCTTTTTTTAATAGTCGCTGACAACCCAAATGAGCCTCCAATTATGAAAGAAATGTTAGGATTAATTCTTTGATGATCCAAAATAAAATTAGCAAAGCTTTCACTGGTAATTTTTTCTCCATTTGAATCCCAGGCTACTATGTATTCATGTTTAGGAATCTTAGACATAATTGTGTTAGATTCTTTTTCAATAACTTCATTTGTAGAATAACTTTTGTTCTGTTGGCTTTTGAGATTAATAAATTCTACTTCTAAGTTCTTTGGTAATTGTTTTGTGTAGAACTCAATCCCTTCAGACTCCCATTGATTGAGTTTATTGCCAATGGTAAAAATCTTAATTATCATTATTAAGAATTTTAAGAGGGATTCCTTTGTCCCCATAATCCTTCCAAATCATAGAAATCTCTTTCATCTCTCTTCATAATATTTACAACAACATCTCCGCAATCTACGAGCACCCATCCAGATTCAATTTCTCCCTCTACACCAATAACTTTTATATTATTTATTTTAAGATGCTCAACTAATTTTTCAGATACCGAAGCTGCATGTCTATTAGAATTGGCAGTTGCAATAACTATTTCATCTGTAAATGAAGACACTCCCTCTACATCAAGAAAAAGAATATCTTCCGCTTTGCTTTCTATAAGGCTATGGTTGAATATTTGTGAGAGGTTTTTGTTAGGCAATATAAATTTATATTATCAATGTAATAGTAATTGTTATACTAAATCATAATTGTCAAAAGGGTAAGTAATTTTGGAAATTAACTTCATCGATTTAGCTAATGAATTCATATCAACTTATAAAGTGAATATTATATTGCTTGGGACAGTATCTTTTGTGATATTTGTATTCAGTCTCATTAGTATAAAATGGTTAGTCGCGTTAATCCCTAGTGATTATTTCATCAATAGAAACAGCTCAAAATTTAAAATAGCTTATCCTTCGTTATGGCTGGTATCGACTATTATTAAAAATATTCTTGGTTATACCTTGATTATTGGAGGAATTCTTATGCTTTTTCTTCCTGGTCAAGGTCTGTTTACAATATTTGTAGGTTTGCTCTTAAGCAACTATCCAGGAAAGTTCTATTTAGAGAGAAAGTTAATAGCAATGCCAAAAATATATAAGACTGTTAATTGGTTAAGAAAGAAATCTAATCAGCCGCCTTTAAAAATATAATTTTTGCTAACTTGACGAAATCTCATCAATATATTTCGAAAGTATGGATAGTCTTTGAGAAGCATCAAATGCTTCTAATAAGCTTTGTTTATAAGTCCATGGAATAGGAATAAGGCCAGCCAAATTGTATGCAACAGAATCAGCTGAATTAAAATCAATATTTATTTGCATATCTGCAATTCTTGGGTGTTTCATTAGTTGTGAAAGAATATTTGATATTTCTGGAAATTCAGCGAGAAGTGCTTGATCGTCAACCTCAGGATCCACAATAGGATATGTTTCTGCAACATTAAGACCATCTTTAAGTTGAATTATGTTCTTAATTGTTACTTTATTTATAGCTTTAACAGTTATCCCTAGCAACCCATTTGGTAGATTATTAAAATCAACTATTTCAACAAAAGCGCCCTGCTTAGAAATCTTGTAATCATTTTTGTTAGTTAATTTTTTTTGAAAAGTTATAACAAAACCATGATTATTTTCCATGCAATCTTTAACCATATTTAAATATCTAGGTTCAAAAATTTGAAGACTCTGTATGGTTCCTGGCAAAGCAACAATACCTATAGGAAAGATGGGGAAGCTATTTTTCTTCAAGATAACTAAGTATTGGTTGAATAAATTTTTGACTATCTTTGTTAGTCATTATTAGAATAATATCATAATCATAAATACTTTCCTTTAGCTCTAACAAAAAAGTATCTATTGATCCGTGAGCATTCTTGTATTTATAAACCTTCTTATGATCAAGTAATATTGCTTGGTCAAGTGAGCTAAAAGATTTGAGCAGACTTTCTTCATGATATCCTGATGCCATCGTATTAGAACCAAGCTCTATTAGACCTAATATTCGCTTATCCGGATATCTTTTTCGTATTGCATCTGTTGAAAGTTTGATAGCAGTCGGATGATGTGCAAAATCGTCATAAATTTTTATACCACATGATTCTTTTACAAAATCCATTCTCCTTGTTACGCCCTCAAATGTTTCTAATGATTTAATAGAATCCTCTATTTCAACCCCATCAAGCCTAGCAGCAAGTATTGCACTGATATAATTCCTAAAATTATGTTCGCCTATTAGTGGAAGCTCTTTCATAGAGAATCTCTTTCCTTCTACTGTGAATTCCATTAATTCAAAATTCGTATCTATTAAATCAGAATTTACAGCTATCTTATTGCACCATAAACCAGTCTCAATAACTTCTTTGCTATTATCATCATCATTAAAAAAAATAATATTTCCAGAGCTTGGAATGATCTTTATAAGATGATGGAATTGTTTTTTTATGTCATCTATATCATTGAAAATATCAGCATGATCAAACTCAATATTATTGATAATCAGGTTGGTAGGTGAATAATGAATAAACTTAGATCGTTTATCAAAAAATGCTGAGTCGTATTCGTCTGCTTCTATTACGAAAGATTTGTCTGTGCCTAGCCTTGCAGATACATTAAAATTTTTAGAAATGCCCCCAACTAAAAATCCAATATCTCTCCCTTGTTCATTCAAAATGTGCGCTAGCATATAAGATGTAGTCGTCTTTCCATGAGTACCTGATATAGCAAAAACATTTCTGTCTTTTAATTCTTTGCCAAGCATTTCAGGCCCTGAAACAAATGGTAGTTTATTTTCTAATATCTTCTCAACAGATTCATTACCTCTTGATAATGCATTACCAATTACGTATAAATCAGCATCTGGTAACAAATCTGCTTGATAACCTTTTATCGTCTCAATGCTAATCTGTTTTAGATAATCAGACATTGGTGGATAAAATTGAATATCGGATCCTGAAACCTTATGTCCAGATTCCTTAAGTATTTGAGCTAGCCCTGCCATAAAGGTTCCGCAAACACCTAGGATATGTATTCTCATATTAGTTATAATACGATACTTGAATTTTATTCAAAGTATAAGCGGGGAAATAATGAAAAAAAATGCATTT
>MDSW01005032.1_pt1 | contig 36169 bp, 30 predicted proteins | sample 811171 | NCBI WGS metagenome assembly MDSW01 (sample SAMN05326641, study PRJNA326480) | marine metagenome | isolation source: seawater | place: Atlantic Ocean: North West | collected 2012 | reverse complement strand
ATTTCCATTACCACGTTGGTCATGTTTTTCACGATGGGCGACTGTAGCCCGTCAATGCCGTTGGCCAGCTCGTTAACTTTGATCCAGGCCAACCCCTTGGCCCCATAGATTCCCACATACTTGGTGTAATCGTCGATTTCCTTGCGGCTGAGCTTGGCACCACCTGGCACCCGCAGAGCGCAGACCCGCCCTTTGGGATCAGTGGCCGGCCCGGAAAACACCTTGAATTCAACCTGGCGCATTAGGTCGTCCACATCCACCAGTTCCAGCGGAATACGCAGATCCGGTTTATCGCTGCCGTAACGGGACATGGCTTCGGCATAGGGCATACGGGGGAATTCCGGCAAGTCTACACCCAGTTGTTCCTGGAACAACTTGCGCACCATGGTTTCCGCCACCCCCATGACATCCTCCTCATTCACAAACGAGGCTTCGATGTCGATCTGGGTGAACTCAGGTTGGCGGTCGGCCCGCAAATCCTCGTCGCGGAAGCACTTGGCAATCTGATAGTAGCGGTCCATACCGGACACCATCAGCAGCTGTTTGAACAATTGCGGTGACTGCGGCAAGGCAAAGAAGCTGCCGGGATGGGTTCGACTGGGCACCAGGTAATCACGTGCCCCTTCCGGTGTCGCTTTGGTCAGAATCGGTGTTTCCACATCCAGAAAGCCTTGCTGATCCAGAAAGTTGCGGATCGCCGTGGTTACCTTGGAGCGAAATGCCAGGCGCTGCTGGATTTCAGGGCGGCGCAAATCCATATAACGATACTTGAGACGAACATCCTCCCCCACATTGGTATGCTCATCCAACTGGAAGGGTGGTGTTTCCGAGGCATTCAGTATTTCCAGCTCCTTACCCAGCACCTCGATCATGCCGGTGGGCATTTCCGGGTTGGTGGTTCCCTCCGGGCGATGGCGCACCCGCCCGGTGAGACGGATAACGAACTCGCTGCGCACCCGGTCGGCCCGGGCAAACGCCTCTTCGGTGTCCGGATCCACCACTACCTGGGCTATTCCTTCACGATCACGCAGATCCAGAAATATAACGCCCCCATGGTCGCGACGACGGTGTACCCAGCCGCAGAGCGTTACGGTTTGGTCGATGTGAGATTCGTTGAGATGGCCACAGTAATGGCTTCGCATAACTAAAATACCTGTTTAATTCGTCTGTATGTAATGTGAATCAGCTGGCCGATGGGCTGGCGGGCTTGTCAGCGGGCTTGGTGGCACCGCCACTATCCTGATTGGTCAGGTTCTTTTTCTTTCCGGTCTTAAAATCGGTCTCGTACCAACCTTGACCGGAGAGGCGAAAACCGGCCGCGGAAATCCGCTTTTTCAGCGTACTTTGCTTGCATTGCGGGCACTCCGTCAGGGCTGCATCGCTCATTTTCTGGATCGCTTCCAGCTCATGTCCGCAGGACTGGCACTGATACTCATAAATCGGCATAACCAAACACCTCGAGCAAAAACCTATAACTATTTGATTTGAATAGATTTAAAGACGGAGGCCCGGTGATAACCCACCCCCATCTGGAAAAAGGGGCCACATTATAGCGGGTTGCCGCGCTTTTGGCAGCACTGGCGCCAACCGTTCAACGCCTATACTGAAATAAATACCCGAGGGAGAAATGCAATGGCCGGCCACATGCGAGACGATGAGTTCCAACGCGACCTGATGGAAGACTTCTTTCTGGATTTTCAGGAGGCTCACCAACATTGTGAAAACGCCCTCATCGACCTGGAGCACGATCCCGACAACAATACCCTGCTGAATGATCTTTTCCGCTCGGTCCATACCATAAAAGGCAACCTGATCTATGTGGGCCTGCGGGAACTGTCACCCCTTTTGCAAAGTGTCGAAGACGTTCTGGATGCTATTCGCCAGGGCCGGGTGCATTACGATACTCTGCTCAGCGACATCATTCTGCTGGCCATGGACACCACCCACCGCCTGGTGGTGTCCAGCATGGAACGCACAGCGCCCCCCCTTACTGAGACCCAATTAAGCACGCTGTGTAACCACATCAATGAGGCGGCCTCCCAGGATGAGCAAGCCCGTTACTCTGCCATTCGAACGGCGCTGGGCATCATGGCACCGGACACCATCCCCGATGACCACAAGCCACTGCCCAGGAATACAACCAAACCGCTGCCGATACCCCATGACAGCGATACTGTACTGAAGCAGTTTGGCGTGGAATCGAACGACGATTTACGCTTTTTCCAAAAACTGAGCGCTCCGCTGGAAGAACGCTCGCAATACTGGCAAGGGCGCACCGTCCGCATGCTGCAATTAGCCCTGGCCATGAACCAGCATGCGGGAAAACCGGTTGAACCGGACCAACTGGCGGCCGCCGTTTACACCCACGATATCGCCATGGCGTTTCTACCTCTGGAAATCCTGCACAAAACCACACCACTCAATGCCGAGGAAATGTCCCTTCTACGCTCTCATACGCAACAGGCCTTTACTCTGATTTCAGCAATGAAACGTTGGGATCAGGCCAGCTATATTGTGCTCGAACATCATGAACGGGAGGATGGCCTGGGCTATCCCGCCGGCCTGACCGGTGCACACATTTGCCCCGGCGCAAAAATTCTGGCCATCGTGGACGCATTCGAAGCCCGCACCCATGAACGAGCTTACAGCACCAATTTGAAGCGGCCATTCGTGCGTGCGGTGCTGGAAATCAATCGTTGTGCAGGCACCCACTTTGACCCCAACTGGGTCAATGTATTTAACGAAGTGGGCCGATCCCTGCAGCCAGACAGTTAAAATCTCGATTATTTTGCGTTTTACCCTATAAAAACAGGCAAAAAGTGCATTTATTTACTTGCTAGTCCTAATTTTAGGATCAATAATTATGCGCGACAGCTCGAACTGTTGCTGCGATTGCCTTTGTTCGGGAATTCATTCCTGCACAGCAATTCAACATCAGGACTTGCCATAACTAAAATCAAAGGAAGCAATCATGCCTGCAAAGAAAAAAGCTCCTGTAAAGAAAGCTGCCGCAAAAAAAGCGCCAGCCAAGAAGGCGCCAGCCAAAAAAGCAGCTGTTAAGAAAGCTGCAGCGCCAGCTGCCCGCAAAGTGACAGCCGCAAAAGAAGCAATGACCAAAACCCAGATCCTCAACACCATTTCAGAGAACACTGAATTGAGCCGCAAACAGGTTCAGTCTGTACTGGATGAGCTGGGTGTGCTGATTGAATCCCATGTTAAGCCGCGCGCAGTCGGCAACTTCACCATCCCGGGCCTGATGAAAATCATGGTGACCCGGAAGCCTGCCACCAAGGCACGCAAAGGGATCAACCCCTTCACCGGTGAAGAAACCGTGTTCAAAGCCAAGCCGGCCCGCAACGTTATCAAGGTTCGCCCCTTGAAAAAGCTGAAAGACATGGCTGAGAAATAAGAAACAAGGGGCGCAAGCCCCTTTTTCTTTGCCCGTCTTCTTTGCTCATCAAAACCCGCTGCCTATCCTTGGATGTCGGGGTGGCCGCCCTGCCCTCGCCGAATGAACCATCTTCTGCCAACCGCCTTTATTGTTATGCACCGCAACAAGCCTTAAAATCAGGGCCCAAGCTGCCTTCACACACTAGAGGTTGAGAATTCCCCTGATGAAAACCACTGAATACCTGCTCGCCACCCTGCGGGAGACCCCTGCCGACGCCGAAGTGATCAGCCACCAGCTCATGCTCCGAGCCGGCATGATCCGCAAGCTGGCTTCCGGCCTTTATACCTGGCTACCCCTTGGCTTGCGCGTTCTGCAGAAAGTGGAAAACATCATTCGGCAGGAAATGAATAAATCCGGCGCCATGGAAGTGCTGATGCCGGTGGTACAACCCGCAGAGTTGTGGCAGGAATCACAGCGTATGGATGCCTACGGCCCCGAACTGCTACGCCTGCAGGACCGCCATCAGCGGGATTTTGTCCTGGGCCCAACCCACGAAGAAGTCATCACGGATCTGGTGCGCAATAACATTCAGAGCTACAAGCAGCTGCCCTGCAATTTCTACCAGATTCAAACCAAATTCCGGGATGAAATCCGCCCCCGTTTCGGCATCATGCGCTCCCGCGAGTTTATTATGAAGGATGCCTACTCTTTCCATATCGATGAAGCTTCATTGCAACAGACCTACAACGTCATGTATGACACCTACAGCAGTATCTTCACTCGCCTGGGCCTCGATTTTCGTCCGGTACTGGCGGATACCGGCAGCATCGGCGGTAACAGCTCCCATGAGTTTCATGTGCTGGCCGATTCCGGTGAAGACGACATCGCCTTCAGCAACAGCAGTGACTACGCCGCCAACGTGGAAATGGCTGAAGCGCTGACCATTGGGGACAGCCGCCCCGCACCCGGCGCCGCCCTGAAAAAAGTCCCCACTCCCAACCAACACAGTATTGACGAGGTATCCGCGTTTCTTCAGGTGCCTCCCCAGGCAATAGTAAAAACCCTGGTGGTGCAGGGTAGCGCTGATGCCAACGCCCCAGCCAAACTGGTGGCTCTGGTGCTGCGGGGCGATAAGGAATTAAACGACATTAAGGCCGAGAAGCACCCCCTGATTGCCGCTCCCCTGACGTTTGCAAGTGACGAGGAAGTCGAACAGGCACTGGGCTGCAAGCCCGGCTCCATCGGCCCTTTGAAAATGAACATCCCGGTGATCGCCGATCGCAGTGTTATCAATATGGCGGATTTTATCTGCGGTGCGAACGAAGATGGTTTTCACCTGACCGGTGCAAACTGGGACCGTGATGTGTACTTTGACGATGTGGCCGACCTGCGTAACGTGGTGGAAGGGGATCCCAGCCCGTGCGGCAATGGCGAGCTGAGTATCAAGCGCGGCATCGAGGTGGGTCATATTTTCCAACTGGGTACCAAATACAGCGAGGCCCTCAAAGCCGGGGTGCTGGATGAGCACGGCAAGAACCATGTTATGCCCATGGGCTGTTACGGTATCGGTGTTACCCGCGTGGTCGCCTCGGCCATCGAGCAGAATCACGACCGGTTCGGCATCATCTGGCCCGATGCCATCGCCCCGTTCCAGCTGGCCATCGTGCCACTGAACAATCACAAATCACCCGCTGTGCAGGAGACGGCAGATTCCCTTTACAGGCAATTTACCGATTTGGGCATTGAGGTCCTGTTAGACGATCGCAAAGAAAGGCCCGGGGTCAAGTTTTCCGACATCGAACTGATCGGTATTCCCCACCGTATTGTCATCAGCGATCGGGGCATCGAGGACGGCGCCTATGAGTACAAGCACCGGCGCGAAAACGACAAAATCAGCGTGCCCGCCAGTGAGGTGATCCAGTTCATACAGTCGCAGATCAACCCTGCCTAAGACGGAAAAACAGCTAACATTTACCATATGAACACGGCGGCTCATTTTCTAACTCAGTTTGTTTTTCTGGTGCTCCTGCAGACGGCATCCGCTGTCTGCTTTGCTGCCACCACAGAGCGCCCGGACCAGGAAACGCGCTTGCTGTTGCAACAGACCATCACCAAGGCCAATAGCTTCAAGGATCGTTTCGATGCCGAGGTATGGCTGGTGGACATGGATCGGCGGCTGTCCCGTTACATTAAGGATCCCCAGGAGCGGATGCAGATTCTGCATCTGGTGCATACCGAATCTCATCGTTTTGAGCTGAAACCGGAAATGGTGTTGGCGGTGATGCATGTGGAAAGCCTGTTTGACCGCTACGCGGTATCGCGGGTTGGTGCCCAGGGCCTGATGCAGGTAATGCCGTTCTGGAAAGAGGAAATCGGTACCGGCGACGACAACCTCACCGACATTGCCACCAACATTCGTTATGGCTGCGCTATCCTGAAAACCTATCTCAAACGCGAGCAGGGCAATATGATGAGGGCACTGGCACGCTATAACGGCAGTGTGGGCAAAACCTGGTATCCGGAAAGGGTTTTCAATGCCTGGGAACGCTACTGGTTTGTAAAATACTAGGCGTCCAAAATCACCCGGTTACGACCTGCCTGCTTGGCTTTGTAGAGTGCCTCGTCTGCTTTAGCGATCATATCTTCAGCATTGGAAAACGTAGCAGAAAATTCAGCCACACCAATACTGATGGACATGGCAATCTGTAACTTTTCAAAGCTGACCAGCGTGGATTCCACTGATTGGCGCAACCGCTCCGCCACCACCATGGCACCGGGGCCACTGGTATCGGGCAGGATAATCCCGAATTCCTCGCCGCCATACCGCCCCGCCACGTCCGATTCACGCAACGAATCCCGCACCAGGTCCGCCACCTTGATCAGAACAGCATCACCGGCCAGATGCCCATAGGTATCGTTAATCGATTTAAAGTGATCAAGATCAAACAGCAGCAGGCTCATGGGATGCTTGTAGCGCCGGGCCCGACTGAACTCCTCCACCAAGCGGGATTGCCAGTGAGCACGGTTGAACAACTGGGTAAGCCCATCCAGGCGGCTGGCCTCCTCCAGCTTGACCATGGCCGCCTGGTGCATGGTGCGATAAATGGCGGTGTCTGTGCAATCAAACAACACAATGCACACACTTTCCACATCTCCATCCGCATTCTTGATGGGCATCAGCGTCATGTCCTGACACATGAACTCCATGCCACTGGTAACCGGGCGGTGATGACGAAACGGGAACAAATGAGAGCGTTGCTCCCATGAGGTGAAGGCAAAATTCTTCAACATGAAAACGCTGTTAACTTTGCGGGCAAACCAGCGTTCAGGCAGATCAGGGAAGCTCTCGAACAGATTTTTACCCACCACCTGTTCGGCAGAAAGGCCACTGTTAGAGGCCATAAAACTGTTCCACAGCAGCACTTCATGATCTTTATTGAGAATGAAAACGCCAATGTTGACTCGATCAACGATGAATTCAAGCAACTCTTTTGAGGCGTCAAAGTGGGTCAATTCAGAGATCTTCCAGCAAACGATCCAACGCCTGCTTGACCACCTGAATGGACTCGCCAGGCATCAGTAAAAACATGGTGCAGCTGAAGGATCGGTCCTCCAGCGTATAGGATATTTCAACCAACAGGGCATGATCCCAACTGGCTTGTTCATGCTCCAACAGCTGTGAGATGGGAAGATGCTGCCCCATGATGGTGGGCGGAGAAAACCCCAGTTCAGCCTCCATTTGTTCGCCGACACCATTCAGACAGGCGCCGTTGAGAATGTTGGTGATATCCAGCAAAAGCTCTTTCTCGCTTTCTGACGTCAACTCATCATCGTAGGCCAACAGATCCGCCATTTCTTTGAATGAGCTATCGGTAAAGACGACAATGGCTTCACCACGAATGCCGGTGCCGGTATCCAGCTGGTAAAAGCCCTGACTGACACCGGAAACCGGAACCAATGCTCCGCCTACCATGGCCTCCAGCTCGTCGTTCAATTCCTGTCGAGCCACCAGCCGGATGCGGGGTACCGAAAGGTGAATAAATACTTCGAGAAAACGCGCTAACGAATCCCCCGCCTGCCCCATGGCTACATTGACCACTTCCTGCAAACAATCCCGTTGATCTTCTGTTAAGGCCAAATCGTTCATATCAGACCATATTTCCTCAGCACATCCTGAAGCTTCTTACCGTCCACCGGCTTCTTGATAAAATCCAGTGCACCCAAGCTCATGACCCGCTCTCTGGCTTCAGGTTGTATGTCGGCAGATATCACGATAATGATGCATTTGTGCCCCTCCTCCCTGACGACCTTCAATACGCCGTAACCATCCAGCTCCGGCATGGTCAGATCAAGAAACACCATTTCCCCTTTCCCCGCGCGGATCGCCTCTATGCCTTCCACTCCATTGGTTGCCATGGTGATATCTACATCCCAATCTTCCGGCAACGAGCGCCTGACCTGTTTACGCGCCATGGCTGAATCGTCGCAAATTAACAGTGGTATGGACATGGTGCTCCTTCAGATTCGCCCATGAATTTATCGCTATTTTTCTTCAGTATAGACGCTTTCACCACCGCGCAACGACGGTATACAAATATACAAACCAAATTACGTTAGCCTCAAACCCAACAAAAAAACCCGCACCAAGGCGGGGTTTTTTGTTGGGTACCTATTCCAATTAGGCCGATTCGACGGGGATTTTCCCGATTTTGGCCTGCCAGATTTTGGGGGCAGTATTGTGCACTGAGGTGCCCGCTGAATCCACGGCCACGGTCACCGGCATGTCTTCCACCACGAATTCATGGATCGCTTCCATGCCCAGTTCCTCAAACGCCACCACACGGGATTTGCGAATGGCTTTGGATACCAGATACGCAGCTCCCCCCACAGCCATCAGATAAACCGCCTTGTGATCCTTGATGGCCTGTATGGCCACGGGTCCGCGTTCGGCTTTGCCCACCATACCCAGCAGACCGGTTTTCGCCAGCATGGTTCCGGTGAACTTGTCCATGCGGGTGGACGTGGTCGGGCCAGCCGGGCCCACCACTTCATCACGCACCGGGTCAACGGGCCCCACGTAGTATATGAACTTGCCCTTGAAATCCACCGGCAGTGCTTCACCTTTATCAATCATGTCCACCATGCGTTTATGGGCAGCATCACGGCCGGTCAACAAGGTGCCGGACAACAGCAAAGTATCCCCTGGCTGCCAGGTCTGCACTTCTTCGGGAGTCACCGTATCCAGGTTGACGCGCTTGGCACCGTCACCTCCACCACTGGCGATTTCCGGCCAGTCCTCCAGCTTGGGTGCTGGCAGATCCGCCACCCCGCTGCCGTCCAAGACAAAGTGGGCATGCCGGGTGGCCGCGCAATTGGGTATCATGGCCACCGGTAAAGAGGCTGCATGGGTGGGATAATCCTTGATTTTGATGTCCACCACGGTGGTCAGACCACCCAGTCCCTGGGCGCCAATGCCCAACGCATTGACCTTGTCATAGAGTTCCAGACGTAACTCTTCAATGCGGTTATTGGGGCCGCGCTTCATCAATTCATGGATATCAATGGGATCCATCAGTGATTCTTTCGCCAACACCATGGCTTTTTCGGCGGTACCGCCGATCCCCAGCCCCAACATACCCGGAGGGCACCAGCCCGCCCCCATGGTAGGCACGGTTTTCAGCACCCAGTCCACAATGCTGTCGCTGGGGTTGAGCATGACCATTTTGGATTTGTTTTCGGAGCCGCCACCTTTGGCGGCAATGTGTACGTCAACCGTATCACCTGCCACAATCTCGTAATGGATCACCGCCGGGGTATTATCCTTGGTATTTTTGCGGGCACCGGCGGGATCGGCCAGGATGGAGGCACGCAGAACGTTATCCGGATTGTTGTAGGCCTGGCGAACACCTTCATTGACCATATCGGTCACGCTCATCTCCGCATCCCACTGCACGTTCATGCCCACTTTCAGGAATACGGTCACGATACCGGTGTCCTGACAAATGGGCCGGTGCCCTTCAGCACACATGCGGGAATTAATCAGGATCTGCGCCATGGCATCTTTGGCAGCAGGGGATTCTTCTGCTTCGTATGCCGCGTTGACAGCCTTAATAAAATCGGCTGGATGGTAATAGGAAATGTACTGCAGGCTGTCTGCAATACTCTGAATAAAATCGTCCTGGCGAATCACGGCCATGGCCCACTCCTCTCTGGCGTCGCTACGAATAAAACCGCCGCATTCTACCCCAATTGGCGCGCCAATTCATCCGCTAGCTTTTTCGCACCCTTGGGGTGCAATTCAAGGAAACTCAATAACTTAGCATGCAACAGCTGGGGCTTTTCCAAATGACAGAAATGCCCAGCCCCCATCAAGCGATACAACTCGACGCCGGCCATGAAATCATTCTCATTCATGGCCAACTCAAATAACCGGGTGTCCATACAACCATCTTTGGCACCACTGATCATCAGGCAGGGAACCTGGTAAGGCAACTTCAATGCCCGCCGGCCTTTTTGATGCTGGGCGGAGAACACCCGCCCCAGACAACGGTAGTAAGCGAGCGCCGCGGCTCTTACCCTTTTATCCCCCAGCGTATCCAGCACCGGCCGGATCAGCTCCTCAGGCGCATTCCAGCCCGGTGACCAGTTCCGCCACAACAGACGCACAAAGGCCCCGTCTTTTGCCAGCAGGATCTGTTCCGGCAACAATGGAATCTGGAAAAACCCCATATACCAGGACTTCAGCACCTGCGACGGACAGCGCATCAGCGCCTCGCCGAAGCGTTTCAAGGGTGGAATAGCAATACTGGTCATGCTGAAAAAACGGTGTGGATACATGGCCGCCGCCAACCAGGCAGTGACCGCCCCCCAGTCATGGCCGATCAGGTGCACCGACTCTTCCCCCATGTGATCGACCCAATCCACCACATCCTGCGCCAGATCTGTCACGTAATAGCGACCGTGCAGATCCACACTGGAGGCTTCATAGCCGGGCATAATGGGTACCAGTACCCGGTACCCTGCATTCACCAGGGCCGGAACCATGAGATGAAACGTGTTAGGCGTATCCGGAAAACCATGGAGGCAGACCACCAGCGGGCCTGAACCATCCCAGTAGTAGGCACTGAATGTTCTTTTTTCACAGATTTTATTCAGGATCTGGGGTTTAATTCCCTTCACCGGCGCCAGCAGCGTTGCGGTCATAGGCATGAAACAAATCGCCTGTCCATTGGGTGGTAGATGGGTAGCCAAACAGACTGGCCCTATTGGGAAGCCAGGTTGACTAAACCCATTATCAGTGACGGCTTACAATATCACCAGTAAAAATCACTTTCCCAGACATTGACATTGTGCAAAAATTAATCGCTCAATATGACGATTCAGTCACGGCCATTTGTTGTGAGGCATCACAGCCCGGACATTTGACCGGATTATATCCAGGGATCTTTCACACCAGGAAGGGCATTACCCGATGAATGGGCCACTCAAAGTACCGACAACCGAACGCACCCAGCATATGCTGCTGGATGCGGACAACCGTCGGCTGACCCAGGAAATCCAGAACCTGCCCTATGTGGACATCCCATCGGCCCTGAGCCTGGCCTTCCGTCGGTTGCACACATTTAACCGTTTTGCCATGACACCCGCCAAACGATTGCAGATTGTCAGCCCGTTCCATTACGCCTTTATCCGTTTTCTGGACTACTACCGCAATCAGCTCAGCGGCAGTCTGTTTGCCAAAGAGGTGAACTCCAACGAGCTGGACAATCTGCTGGAATTCATTCAGGAGCTGGGGTTCGCCTATAAGCATATAATTCGCGATGCGCTGGCCCGCCAGAAACGCCCTGCCGGATTCGCCACCGTGCTGTACATGGCGATGCTCTATCAGTATTACCATGGCCTGTTCTCATATAACCGGGGCCGTATGCTGAAACGCTCGCACTGGCAGGAGTTCCACTATCTGTATTTTCTGGCCTGTGAGTTGCAGCAGGAAGACAAGCCCGTCACCTGCCCCGATGGCAGCGAAGGCAGTGTGTCACATCTTTATAAGCAGTCTTTGCTTTTGGGCCTGGCCTCCCCCTATGCCATGGGTGCGGAAGACCAGTGGCGCACCTGCGATTACACCGCCAGATTCGCCGGTTTGCTGGAACTGGTGGAACCGGATTCCATCAGCCAGCTCAGCGAATGCTATTTTGTCGCCCCCACCTGCCTGCAGCCGGCCTATATCCCCGGCAGTCTCCCGGAAACCGTGACCACAGCCCGAATTCTCGATCTTTCGCGCCTGATGGATACCGTATTCAGGCACCTCTCCGCCATTAAGGCCGGTGAATCCCTGCGTTTGACCGGCCTCCACAACATGCAACGCAAGCAGGCATTGGATTTGCTCACCATGCTGTCAGAACGCTGGTTCCGCAACCCCCAGCGCAATAGTGAACGTCATGTGATTGATGAGCAAATCGGCCTGGTATGGGGGCTGGAAAATATCTGCGCGATGCTGGACCCAACCCAACGCCGTATGGACATGCTGCAGAACCGGAATGCCGGCAGTGACAAACGTGCCTGGTCACGGGGCAGCGATGAAAGCACAAGCGGATTGCGGGTAAAACTCAGCGGTGATCCCACCCGCTTCCCGGAAGCAGGTCAGGTGGTGGCCATGATCCGCCAGCGCAGCGGCAGAAAAATACTGGAAGTAGGAGTGGTGCGCTGGGCCGCCATCTCCCGTGATGACGCTCCGGAATGCGGAATCGAGCGGTTACGGGGCTCGGTCAGGAAAGTCACCATCCAGCAGCAAAGCGATCAGGCCACTGAACGTAACGGCCTGTTGATATTGCTGCGCAACAAAAGTGGCTTGATCACCACCCGCCTGGTGGCACCGAGCAGCGCCATAAGCATGAATTCTGAAATCCACCTGATTGCAGTGGGGCACCACGAGCCGGCCCACGCGGATGTACGCCAGCTATTACAACGCTCGCGCAACATTGAAGTATTCGACGTGCAGGTTATCGAGCCTTAGTGTCACTATCAAACAGCTCAGACAGCGGAATATCCCATTCTTCCAGACACTTATCAAAGGTGCTCTGGTAAAGCTCACTCACTCTGCCCTGCCAGCCCTCTTTGCTCTGTAAATCCAGCTTCACGATTTCGCCAAAACAATCACGAAAGAGTTGCGCCAGGGTGTATTTGTGCAGATCCCGGGTTAACGAGATTTCCCCTTCACCATTACGATGTATCAGGGGAATGCTGATCAACGTGTCCGTGTAAAACTCCCATTCACGACTGGAGATCCAGGGCATCTTCTGCAGCAGAATCACCTCATCCATCAATTCACCGCGCCCCTGCAACCGATACAGGGTTTCCAATATGGCCAACAGGTTGCCCATGGAGGACGTGGACTTCTGTTTATTGACCTTGAAATTGGTCATCGCCTGCACAAATTCTGCACCCAGCAACATAATATTCCAGGACACCAAAACCCAAATCAGAAAAATCGGCACCGCGGCAAACGCACCGTATACCAATTGGTAGGTGGGAAACATACTGACAAACAGCGTCATACCGCGCCGCGCCAGGTCAAACATCACCGCTGCCAGCAAGCCACCGAGCAAACCATGGCGAATGGGGACTTTGGTATTGGGAATGGCGATATAAGCCAAAGAAAACGCCAGGCCACTCATCAGAATCGGCAGCAGGGCCAGCACAAACTGCTGGGTGCCGGCCAGCGGCACCATATCGTAAACCATCTTGAGGGAGGCAAGATAAGAAGATATGGCGAACGCTCCACCCATCATCACCGGCCCCAGGCTGAGCAACGCCCAGTACAACAGAAAACCGTTAACTCCCTTGCGGATTTCAGTGACGTGCCAGATGGTGTTGAATGAACTTTCAATCTTGCGCAACATCAACACCGAGGTCACAAACAGCATGACCACGCCGATGCTGGTGAGGTTGGCCGCCTGCCGGGCAAAACCATGGAGATGCTCCTGCAACTGAGATCCGGTGGCCGGGACAAAATGCTCAAACATAAAGTTCTGCATTTTCATTTCCATACCCTTGAGTTCCGGAATCAGGGCCAGTATGGAAAACACCACCGTCATCATGGGCACAACCGCAAACAGCGAAGTGAACGCCAGATAAAAGGCGGAACGGGGATTCTCATGCTGCATATAGGATTTGCCCACATACACCACAAAGGCCACCGGGGGTAACTTGCTAAAGCGCCGCCATGCCTGCATTAACTCGTTCAAATCAACTCCTCACCGAAGCGGGTGATTAACGGACCATTACTCTATACAATAGCCCATCAGAAACCGTTATAAAGACAAGCATATCACACACCACTGACCACAATCCTATGACCAAGATTTATCACAACCCACGTTGCTCCAAATCCAGGGAAACCCTGCAGCTACTGCAGGATAAAGGCATTGAGCCGGAAATCATTCTGTACCTGGACACACCACCGGATGCCAAAACACTGCAAGCGCTGCTGAAAAAACTGGGCAAGAAGCCCCGTGAACTGATGCGCACCAAGGAAGCCGAGTACAAAGCCCAGGGCCTGAATAACCCGGACCTGTCCGACGCCGAACTGATTGCTGCCATGATCGCCACACCCAAACTCATTGAGCGGCCCATCGTGGTGAACGGCAGCAAAGCTGCCTTGGGGCGCCCACCGGAACAAGTGCTGGAAATTCTGTGAGCAGCCGCATCCTGGTACTGTATTACAGCCGCTACGGCAATACCCGCACCATGGCCAGACTGGTGGCACGGGGAGTGGAACAGCACTCTGGTGCCGAAGCCATCGTGCGCACGGTTCCCCCGGTCTCACCGGATACCGAAGCCAGCCAACCGGCCATTCCCGATCAGGGTGACATCTATGCAGAGCTGGATGACCTGGCCAACTGCGACGGCCTCATCTTGGGATCACCAACCCGTTTCGGCAACATGGCAGCCCCTTTGAAATATTTTCTCGACGGCACCAGTTCGCTGTGGATGAAAGGTGCGTTGGTGAATAAACCCGCTGCGGCGTTCACCTCCACCAGCAGCCTCCATGGCGGACAGGAGTCCACTCTGTTGAGCATGATGCTGCCGTTGCTGCACCATGGCATGGTGTTTGCCGGCATCCCCTATAGCGAAGCAGGGCTCACTAAAACCAGAGCGGGCGGCACCCCGTACGGTGCCAGCCACTGGGCGGGCGCCAACAGTGGTCAACCGCTGGATGAACATGAATCCGCTCTGTGTCAGGCACTGGGTTTGCGGGTTGCCCTGCTGGCCAGCAAATTGAAGGGATCGCCATGACCGATATCCTCCGCACTAAAGCAGAACGTTGCCGCACCCTGACCCTGACCCTGCTGGGCGCATTGATCGTGCTGCTGGTACTATGGCGCACCCTGCTGATTCCGGCCGAGCATTTCATTACCATTATCGCCATTCACATCATACCGCTGGCGTTGTTCATCCCCGGCATCCTGGCACGCAAGCCCAAGGTGTTCATCTGGTTTTGCTTCGTTATTTTGCTCTACTTTTGTCAAGGTGTTATGAGCAGTTTCGCATTACCTTCTATACTGGGGATTGTGGGGTTGCTGGAGACCATACTGACCATTGGGGTATTCTGCGCAGCGATGATGGCCGCCCGCTATTACGCGCGCCTGGAAAATATTAGTTAGGTTACATGCTGGATACATACCGGAAACTGGAAACACCGGAAAACATCGATCTTGATATTCACATCGCCGGGCCGCTGGTGCGCATTCTTGCATTCACCATTGATACCCTGATACGTACTGGTGTGCAGATCGCATTATTGGTTGTGCTGGCACTGCTGGGAAAGGTTGGCCTGGCCCTGTGGCTGATCATCACCTTTGTGCTGGAATGGTTCTACCCTGTGCTTTTTGAAGTGCTCAACCAGGGTCAGACACCGGGCAAGAAGGCCATGAACATTGCGGTGGTCAATGACGACAGCACACCGGTAAGCTGGTCTGCCTCAATTGTACGCAACTTTCTGCGGATCGTAGACTTTCTGCCCATGGGGTATATTACCGGTTTGATCAGCATGATCCTAAATCAGGATTTCAAGCGCATTGGGGATCTGGCAGCGGGCACCGTGGTGGTTTATCGGGATCAGTACAAGCCCGCGCCCAAATGGCCGGATAGCCGCAGCGCTCCGCCGCCGGTGGCACTCAATTTAAAACAACAACGGGCCATGCTCTCCTTTGTGGAGCGGCAAAGCACCCTCACCCGGGAACGACAACAGGAACTGGCCAATCACCTGCAGCCGGTGTTTCAACACCAGAACCAGGAGGCGGTAGATTACATTGTCCGCATTGCCACCTGGCTGAGAGGCGGACGATGAAGCAGGAATTGTTTGAAACCCACTATCAGGACAAATGGCAGGCTTTCGAAGCCAGCCTCAGCGCGCTGGAATCCCGTAAACGCAGCCACAAAGCTGCGGATGTATCCGCTTTTGCCGAACAGTACCGGCAGGTGTGCCATCATCTGGCCCTGGCGCAGGAGCGCCAGTACAGCCCCTATCTGATTGATCGCCTGAATCAGCTGGCCCTGCGGGGCCATCAACAACTGTATCAAAGCCACACCAACATTGTTTACAACATGGTGTACTTCATTCTGCTGGGGTTTCCCGCGGCAGTACGCCGTGAGTTCACCTTCGTTGCCATCGCCAGCCTGTTATTTTTTGGCTCATTGCTGGTGATGGCAACCCTCACCTATTTCGAACCCAGCCTGGTGTACAGCGTGTATCCGGAAGGCGCGGTGCGGGATTTTACCGAGATGTATGATCCCGCCAGCAAACATCGCACAGAGTCGACGCGTACCACCGCTGATGATTTTGCCATGTTCGGGTTCTACATCAAGAACAACATCGGCATCGGCTTCCAGACCTTTGCCAGCGGTTTTCTGCTGGGAGCAGGCGCTATTTTTAATCTGCTCTTCAATGGCATCGCCATCGGGGCGGTCATGGGATATCTCACCGAACTGGGCTACACCGATACGTTTTTCCCTTTTGTGGTGGGCCACGGCGCCTTCGAGCTGACCGGCATCGCCATCGCAGGTGCCGCCGGATTGAAGCTGGGCTACGGTTTGCTGTGCCCCGGGCGCCTGAGCCGCAAGCAATCCCTGATTCAGGCTGCCAGAGCCGCCATGCCCTTGGTCTATGGGGTTTTCTTTATGCTGTTGATCGCAGCCTTTGTCGAGGCGTTCTGGTCATCCAGCAGTTATCTGTCCAATACCGCGAAATACACAGCCGGGGCCTGCTTCTGGTTGTTGGTACTGTCTTACTTTGGTCTGGGGGCTCGCCATGAACCTAAGTAAAATCAGTGTCCAGGTGCGGCCCCGCAATCCCTATGAAGCCATTGATCTGGGCTTTGTTATGGCTCGCCGCTGGTTCATCCCGCTGGTTTTATTGTGGCTGGTACCCGCACTGCCGGTGATGGTGGTGAGCTATCTGATTTTTATGGATCAACCACTATGGGCACTGTTACTCATATGGTGGTTGAAGCCGCTGTTTGAATCCATTCAACTGCGTTACATCTCGGAAAAACTGTTCGATGACCATGTGCACTGGCGCCACACGCTGCGCCACGGCCGCAGCGTTGCCCTGCATCAATGGTTCGCCAAACTGATCACCCAGCGCCTGGCCTTTTCACGCTCGTTCAACATGCCCGTGGGCGAGCTGGAACAACTGACCGGTAAACGTCGGCAGCAACGGCTCGACACGCTGCACCGGGGTGCCGGGTCGTCAGGCCTGTGGCTCACCTTCGCCGGTCACAGCATCGAAAGCATTCTGGTGTTTGCCGTATTCAGCACAGCCTGGATGTTCATTCCCATGGAAATGGACATCGATTTTGAATTCAGCATGCTGTTGTCCAGCCCTTTGCTGTTTCCCACCATCACCCTTGCCGGCTTCGTTGCCATGACTCTGGTGGCCCCCTTCTATGTCTGCGGTGGCTTCATGCTGTACATCAACCGACGCACCTGGCTGGAAGCCTGGGATATTGAACTGACCTTTCGCCAGTTGAGCAGTGATTACGTGAAACCGGGAAAATCACTGGCCATGGCTGTACTGCTGCTGACTGCTTTGGGCAGCCTGACGGCGCTGCCGACACCGGCCCGGGCGGAACTGGACCGGGCGCAAACCCAACAGAAGATCATTGAAATTCTTGAGGGCGATGCCTTTCACGAAATCAAAGAAGAACAACGCTGGCGCTGGATCGACAAGCCCGCAGCGGAAGAGCCGGAGGAAGACGGCAGCTGGTTGGCCCGATTCGGCAAGTGGATCGTGAAACAGCTGGAAGGATTCAACGGCGTTGAGGATGCCGGGTCTTTGGTGACCTGGATCATCAACGGCCTGGAGATCGTGCTATGGGGTCTGGTGATTGCCGTTTTGGCCTACCTGGTGTATCGCTTTCGCCACATCCGAGCCCCGGACGTTGCCTTCGATAACCGCACCCAAGCCCCACCTCCCAGTCATTTATTTGGTTTGGAACTCAGTCAGGATTCGCTGCCGGATGACATCATCAGCGCCGCCCAAACCCTGTGGCAACAACAACAGTTCCGCGCGGCGCTGAGCCTGCTGTACCGGGCAGCCCTCACCTACCTGGTACACGAACGTCACCTGCCATTGAACAGCAGTCACACCGAACAGGAGTGCCTGCGGCTGTGCCTGCAGCATGAGCCTCAACACCGCGGTGAATTTTTCCAAAGCCTGACCCAGCACTGGGTGGCGCTGGCCTATGCACACCAACCCTTGAGTGAGCAGGATTTCAACGCACTCTGCGCAGCCTGGCCCCGCTTTGACCAGCAGGAGCCGGTTGGATGAATCGGCGCAGCATCCTCCTTATCGCGGTTTGCCTGCTGATCCTTGCCGGTGGTGGCTACTGGCTATCCACCAAGCTGGAACGCTACACCCATCAATGGGATTCCGGCCCGGAACTGGACGTGTCATTCAACCCCTGGCACGCAGCGCAAACCCTGCTGGAAACCCAGAACAAGGAGTCTCATCGCTCCTTCAATTTGCATCCGGTGTTTGAACGCTTACAGCCCTACGATGGGCTGGTACTGCATAATGCCAGCACCGTTTCCAACCCAGCCACCCGCGAACGCTTGGAGAATTGGGTCCACGACGGGGGCCACCTGATCATTACCGCCCTGGAGGAATGGGATTTTGAACAGGAATTCGCTGACCCGTTTCTTGACGACTACGGTGTACGGCTTTATCACTTGGAAGAGGACGACACAGACGCAGAAGAGGTCGCGATACCGGAAGCACTGTTCGATTCCGAAACTGAAACTGAAACTGACGCTCAGGATGAAAGCGAAGCCGCAGCGGCGCAAACCTGCGCTTTCACCAATTACGATAACCTGTTCGACGTGAAGTGGAACGGCGAGTGGCTGCAGGTGGAATCCTACGGCTTCTACTCACTGGATGACGAATACGGCGAGGCGGAACACACCGGCAACACCTGGCCCAACGCGGTTTTACAATACCGGGTCGGCGCCGGCAAACTGACTGTATTGATGGATACCTCCATCTGGCATAACGACCGTATCGGTGATTACGATCACGCCTATTTTCTCTGGCAGCTGGTGAAGGCTGACGACACCATCTGGTTCGTCAGCAGCAATGAAAGCGAAAACCTGCTGGATAAACTCTGGCGTACCGCACCATACCTGTTGATTGGGATCGGCAGCCTGCTCATTCTTTGGGGCTGGCGACGCTGGGTGCGTTTCGGGCCCCTGCAGCCTGATCCCGGCAATGAACATCGCCAGCTGCTGGAACACATCGAGGCCGCAACCCGCTTTGACTGGAACCACCACCGGGCAGGCAACATGGTGGAGAGTCTGCGCAACGACATCAAGACGCTGCTGATGCAGCATCATAACCTGAATTTTGACCAGGAGCAGGCCCGCTGTTGCGAACTGATCGCACACCACAGCCAACTGGACCCCCATCAGATCCAGTTGGCTATGTCAGCCCCCTCACCGGAACGGGAACACCCCTGGACGGAATTGATTGCTCAATTACAAACCATAAGGAATGCATTATGACGGAGCCAACCGAGGCCCTCTCTCTGAATGAGGCGATCCAACTGGTACAACGCATGCGGCAACAGATCGCCCGTGTGGTGGTGGGCCAGCAACAGGTCATTGACCAGGTACTCATCGCCATGCTGGCCTCGGGCCATGTACTGGTGGAAGGGGTACCCGGGTTGGGTAAAACCCTGTTGGTGAAATCCCTCGCCAAATGCTTTCAGGGCCAGTTTGGCCGCATTCAGTTCACCCCGGACCTGATGCCGGCGGATGTAACCGGCCATGCCCTGTACGATATGAAAAGCGAGCAATTCAAGATTCGCAAAGGTCCGGCGTTCTGCAACCTGCTGCTGGCCGACGAGATTAACCGGGCCCCGGCCAAAACCCAGGCTGCACTTCTGGAGGTGATGCAGGAAAAACAGATCACCATTGAAGGCAAAGCATTTCCGGCGTTCACGCCATTTATGGTGCTGGCCACTCAAAACCCCATCGAACAGGAAGGCACCTATCCGTTACCGGAAGCCGAACTGGATCGATTCATGCTGAAGGTATTGATCGACTACCCCAGCGAAGGGGAGGAACAGGATCTGGTAAAACAGGTTACCACCGGGCAGGTGCAGGATACGTTGAGCGTGGCCGCCATCGAGTCAGTGGTGAGCGCAGCGGACATTCCCAGGCTGCAACACATCACCGCCCATATTCAGGTGGACGATGCTGTGTTCGACTATGCGGTACGCATTGCCCGCAGTTCCCGCCAGTGGCACAGCTTTGCCCATGGAGCCGGGCCGCGGGCCAGTATTGCACTGATCAGAGCAGCACGCGCCAATGCCCTGCTGGAGGGGCGCGAATTCGTGACCCCGGATGATGTGAAATCCATGGCGCTGCCGGTCATGCGCCACCGGGTGGCGCTCACCGCTGAAATGGAAATTGAAGGCCTGAAAACCGATCAGGCACTGCAGCAGTTGCTGCAGGAAGTCGAAGCCCCCAGGCTGTAACGGGATTATTGATGAGACCCACCAAACGTCTGTTCTGGTTTGCCATTGGTTGGACCTTGCTGGGCCTGGCCGCCGCGCTGAATAACTGGCTGCCCGGGCCATGGAGCCAGCCCGACTGGCAGCCGCAACTGGAGAAAATCTGGCAGATCAGCAGCGCCACCCTGGTCTTTCTGCTGCTGTTTGATGGCATCATGGTGCGCCGTACGCCGCTGCCCACCGTGCGCAGAGCCCACAGTGAATCCCTGGCACTGGGAGTATGGTCCAAGGTGGAGCTGCAGATTCTGCACCGCTATCGCCGCCCAATGCCGATCGAGATCCATGATCATTACCCCGCGGATTTTGAAGCGGAACACCCTCATCAACACTGCACTCTGCAACCCCATCGCGGCACTGAAATTCAGTACCGGGTACGGGCCCGACAGCGGGGCAACCGCCACTTTGGACGGACCGATCTGCTGCTGCGTTCCAGCCTGGGCTTCTGGCAACGGCGGGTCCTGGTGGGCGACGGCAGCCTGGTCAAAGTGTTTCCTAATTTTGCTGCAGTGTCCAACTACGCCATGATGTCCATGGAGCAGCAATCGTCCCAACTGGGCATTCGTTTACAGCAGCGACGGGGTGAAGGCATGGAATTCCAGCAACTGCGGGAATTCCGCCAGGGAGACAGCCTGCGCCAGATTGACTGGAATGCCACCGCCCGGCGGCACAAACTGATCTCCAAGGAATATCAGGACGAGAAGGATCAGCAAATCCTGTTTCTGGTGGACTGTGGACGCCGCATGCGCTCCAAAGACGGGGATCACAGCCATCTGGATCATGCATTGAATGCGATGCTGTTGATGAGTTATGCCGCGCTCAAACAAGGGGATGCCGTTGGCCTGCTCAGTTTTGGCGGCGATGAGCGCTGGCTGAAACCCGTCAAAGGCATCGCCAACCTGTCGAAGATTCTCAATTGTGTCTACGATGTGGATGCCAGTACCCGTGCCAGCGACTACAACACCGCGATCCGGGGCCTGATGACCCGCCACCAGAAACGGGCCCTGGTGGTACTGCTTTCCAACATCCGTGATGAAAACGTCGACGATCTGCAGCCCGCCCTGACGCTGTTGCAGAAAAAACATTTGGTGATGGTTGCCAATCTGGAGGAACCCGAGCTGCATGAGCTGCTGGAAAAGCCCATTCACCAGTTTCGGGATGCCCTGCTGTATACCGGAACCAAGCTGTATCTGGAACGCCGCCAGGCCATTACCCAGTCGTTCAATCATTCCGGTATACACACCGTCAACAGCACCCCACAGACAATGCCCGTGGCCCTGATCAACAAATACTTTGAAGTAAAGCGGGAAGGATTACTGTAAATCCGGGGATTGTTGGATATCGCGGGCAGGATCTGTGCATTATTACGTTTTACAAATGTGCGCCGATTGTCCACTATATATCAATAATAAGATTTCTCATCAGCACCCATTTTCACCGGATCAGACACCATGAACCTGGCACCAAAGCCCGTCGTTTACGCGATATCTTTATCCCTGCTATGCGCTTCCAGCCTGTTATCCGGCTGCGCCGGTAAACAACCTGCGGTATCTCACCCTGACCAAATCATCCCCACGGCAGCCACCGAGCCGGCAGGGCAATCTGATTCCGGCACCCGGGCTACACCAGGCCAACAGGAAACATCAAGCCAACGGGATGAGCCAAAGGCGATTCCATTTGAAGAGGTGCTCAAACGCGACCAGGAAGCAGCCGCCCGCAAACCGGCACAACGGACCCAATCAGCCAAACCGGCACAACCCACACAACCAACAGAGCAGAAGATCGATACGACGCTGCGCTCCAAGGTGAGAACCAACCCCCCTTTACGCCCCGCATCTGACTCGCCGGCAGAAAAGCAACCTCAGCAAAAAGCGTTGGATGCTGCGCAAGACACTCCACCGCCTGCTGCCACTGAACAGAAGATAACGGCCATTCAATTTGCCCTGGATCAGCTTCCTATCACCATACAAAACACCTGGATCCTGAGTGGCCACCAGAATCATTGCAGCCTGAAAACCGTTGCGGTCACCATGGACGATGGCGCCGGTAAAACCCCGCTGTATCTGGAACTCACCAACAGCGCCTGGATGATTCAGACCAAATCCGATATTGACAGTACCTACCCGGACACCGGACTTTTCCTCAGCAACGGCACCCACATCCCGTTGGAATCCGTGGTAAAAGACACTAAAATCGCCATCACCAAGCAAAAACAGCAACTTACCGATGCCTTGAAAACTGCCGAGAGCGTCCGGGTTGCATTGGGATTCTGGCCCACCTGGCCGGTTACCGAGACCCGGTCCCAAACCATACCGGTTGCTCATTTCCCCCAGGCCTATGCTGCCTGGGAGACCTGCAACCAACGCATTACTGCACGTTAGGCCACGGAGCAACCCATGGGATTACGCTTAAAGTTCAACCTTGTTCTTTTCACCACGACCCTCATCGGCCTGCTGGTATCCGGCTTTGTCAGTCATCGAATTCTGCAGGACAATGCGCGGGAGGAAGTGTTGGACATGGCCAGGATCATGATGGAAAGCGCCATCGCCGTCAGGGCGTACACCGTCAACGAAGTAAAGCCCTTGCTGAAAATCCAACAGCGCCGCAGCTTTATTCCACAAACCGTGCCGGCCTACGCGGCAGCCCAGTACATCAAGACACTGCAGGAATCCCATGAGGATTACAGTTACAAGGAAGCTACGCTGAATCCCACCAACCCGGCTAACCGGGCCACTGAATGGGAAGCGGATATTGTGAACTGGTTCCGCAATCACGCCAACGAGAAAGAACTGATCGGTGAGCGGGAAACCCCCACCGGACCGCAGCTCTACCTGAGCCGGCCTATCACCATAACCAACCCCGGCTGCCTCGCCTGCCACAGCACACCGGCCGAAGCGCCCCAGACCCTGATCGATACCTATGGTTCCAGCAACGGCTTCGGCTGGAAGCTGAACGAGACCATCGGCGCCCAGGTGGTGTCCGTTCCCATGTCCCTGCCGCTGGCCCGGGCTGACCAGACCTTCCTCACCTTTATGGGTGCCCTGATTGGCATCTTTGTCATCATCGCCATCATTCTCAACCTGCTGCTACACTTTATAGTGATCAAGCCCGTTCAGGCCATGTCCAGCAAGGCAGACGAGATCAGCCTGGGCAATCTCAACGTTGAGGAATTAGCGGTTAAAGGTAAGGATGAAATATCGTCCCTGGGCCGCTCTTTCAATCGCATGCACCGCAGCCTGAGCAACGCGGTACAGATGCTGGATGAAACCATTGATTAACCATGAGCAGTCGTCATTTGCCTCCACAACGCATCGCAAAATATGATATTGAGCGCATTTTAGGTAGCGGCGCCATGGGCGTCGTCTACAAAGCCTGTGACAGCCAGATCGAACGCACGGTAGCCATTAAGGTATTGCATGAGCACCTGCGAAAGGGCGATCAGGGAGCCGAGCTGGAGGTGCGTTTCCTGCAGGAGGCGAAGGCGGCGGCCCGTTGCCTGCACCCCAACATTGTCACCATTTTCGATTTTGGCAGTGACGGCGAACCCTACATTGTCATGGAGTTTGTGGAAGGCATAGAACTGAAGGCACACCTGAAGAGTGATACCTTTATTTCACTGGCCTCCGCCACCGACATCCGCATCCAGGTGCTGGAAGCCTTGGGGCACGCCCACGAAAAAGGCATTGTGCACCGGGATATCAAGCCGGCCAACATCATCCTGCTGGAAAACGGTAATGTTAAGGTGTCGGATTTCGGGGTAGCCCGGCTGGATACCTCGGATCTTACCAGCACCGGTTTTATGGTGGGCACCCCCAACTACATGTCCCCGGAAGGCCTGCAAGGTAAACCGGCGGATGCGCGGTCAGATCTGTACAGCGTGGGTGTCCTGTTTTTTGAGCTGCTGACCAAGGAACGCCCTTCCCGTGAAATGACACTGGATCAGAATCTGGAGGCGTTGAATGGGGCGCGCCACCTGTCCGGACAAAGCATCCGTTCCATCAAACCCATTTTGCGCCGCGCTCTGCAGCTTGATCCCAAACAACGCTTTCAGACCAGCGCCCAATTCATCGAGCAGTTGAAATCCATTGATGATATGGACCTGACCCAGGCCACCACCGCTCATTTCCCCCGACCGGCGAACTATGAAGCCAGACCCCCGGTGGAGACCAACGCCCTCTCCTCGTCCCAGTGGAGTGATGACCTGCTGGCGTCACTGGAACATTCCCTTGCCCGCTATGTGGGCCCTATGGCAAAACTGCTGGTACGCAAGAACAGCCGCTCCGCCTCCAGCCTGGATCAACTGATGGCAAACCTTACCCGCCATATTCCCAACGAGGATGAACGCAGTCAGTTTATGCAGTCCGTGGAAAAAAGCGGAATTTCACAGGTGGAACCGCTGTCTGCATCCGTCAGCGGTGCTCAGGCACGATCCACCAGCCTGGCGGACCAACCCACCCAGATGGCGTCGGCCATCACCGAATCGCAGCAGCAGCAAATCACCGACATGCTGGCGTTTCATGTGGGCCCCCTGGCCAGCCGTCTGGTGAAAAAGATGAGTAAACAGCACCCTGCGCTCTCCGACCTGGTGGAAGCCCTGGCACGGCACATCCCCGACCACAATGAACGCAATCAATTTCTGGCCAAGGCCAGCAAACTGTAACCGGTATCAGCGGCGGCTCAGCATGAGCCCTGCCCCATCCAGACTTACCCCGGTTCCCCGGCGTCCAGTTCTTCCGTTTCTATCTTGCGCTGGAAGGATTGTGCCTGTTGATACAATTCTTCCCGGGACAACAGCTTTTCCTTTGCCCCCTGATGGATCAACACCGACTCGGCGTTAGTCATTCCCAAATGAATAGCCTGCTCTATCGGTTCATCCAGCAGGCAGGCCGCCGTAAAGGTGGAGGCAAAGGCATCACCGGCACCGGTGGTTTCCAGAACCTCAAGGCCTTCTCTGGGCCAGGCGCGATAATAGTGTTTACGATCATACACGTGCACCCCCTCGCTGCCATCGGTGATGACCAATATCCTGGGGGGCAATTGCGCCATACGCTGCAGTAAGGTTTTGGCCGCTGGATGCTCCTGATACACAAGCCCTAAAAATTTGCAGGCTTCTTCCAGATTCATCACCAGGATTTCCACTTTTTGCAGTAATGGCTGCAGTGCTTTGTAACCCAGTTCCGCCTGGTAGTTACTGGGGTTGAAGGCAACCCGATAATCATGTTCCGCCAACAGGGAAACGATGGTGTCAAAACTTTCCCCCAGCATACTGGCCAAGTAAACCCACCGGGTTTCAAATGGCTTGATCTCGTGCAGGTGCAAATTATTGTTGCACCCCTTGAATGCCAGAATGGTGCGATCATTGGCAAAGCTGTTCAGGATAACCGACAGGCCGGTGGTTCCCTCACGGGGGCCAATGAAATCGATGTGTTCCTGTTGCAGGGTTCGAATAACAAAATCCCCGTTGCCATCCGCCCCCACTTTGCCCAGATAAGCTGTTTTCAGCCCCAACCTGGAGAATGTGACCGCGCAATTGGTACCGCCGCCACCCACTGCCAGATTCAACGACTTCACCAGAATTTTACTGCCCAGTGGAAAGGCGATGAGCTTCTCCTGCATGGTCGGGGTTTCGATCCGGATCAGTTCCGAATCCGTATCGGCAAATTGGTCTACGGTGGCGCTGCCGATGGCAACAACGTCGTACTCCATTCCCTACTCCTGCTCGTATAGTTCAAGATAGGCTTGCGCACTGTGCTGCCAGTCAAAGCGTTGATCCATTGCCTGCTGTTGCAGCTTGCGCCAGGTTTTTTGCTTGCGGTATAGGGCAATGGCGCGGCGCACGGTCTCGGTGAAGGCGCGGGCACTGGGCTCTTCAAAACAGAATCCGGTGGCGGAGCCCTGCTCCAGGGCATCCTCGCTGGCATCAATCACCGTATCCGCCAGGCCCCCGGTACGCCTTACAATTGGCAGACTACCATAGCGCAGACTGTAAATCTGATTCAATCCGCAGGGTTCATAGCGTGACGGCATCGCAAACAGATCGCAACCGGCTTCTATACCATGGGCCAGAGATTCGTCATAACCGATGGTCACCGAGATCACTTTGGAGTTGGCCTGGGCCAAGGCCTGTAGCTGCCGCTCGTATTGCTGTGTTCCGGCACCCAGCACAACCCACTGCACTTTTTCACCCAGCGTGGCTTCCATGGCACTCACAATCCAATCCAGCCCTTTTTGCTCAACCAGACGACTCACCAGACCGATAAGCGGAGTGGATTTACTCAGGCGCAGCCCCGTATTGCGCTGGATCTCCAGCTTGTTGTTGATTTTTTCCTGCAGCGAGTGTTGATCATAATGAAATCGAATGTACGGATCAGTGGCCGGATTCCACGCGTCATAATCCACCCCATTCAGAATACCCACCACCTTGTGTCGGTGATGCTGCAGCAGCCCACCCATACCACAGGCAAGGGGCTCATGCATGATTTCACGAGCATAAGTGGGGCTGACGGTGGTCACCCAATCAGCGTAAACAATACCGGCTTTAAGAAATGAGAAGTTGCCATAGAACTCCAGTGAGTCCAGATGCCACCATTCATCAGGCAGTTTCAGATAGTCAAATGTGCCGCGATCAAACAGCCCCTGATAGGCCAGATTATGAATGGTGAAAACCGACCTGACGGGAAGCGCCAGGCGCTGTAAAAACGCAGGAATCAGCCCGGTTTGCCAGTCGTTGCAGTGCACAACATCAAAACGCTGTGGAATCTCTGCCGCCCCACCCTTAAGCAAACAGACCACGGCCCGGCAATATTGCGCAAAACGGTCACCGTTATCATACCAGCCCTCGCCGGGGCCGCTTTCATAGGGCCCTCCGTCCCGGTCGTACAGAGAATCTGATTCCACCAGATACAGGGGCAATCCCAATGCACTGTGTCCATAGTAAGATAACAGCACATCATCCCTTAAGAACTCATCGGCCAGTGCATAGCGCCGATCCGGTCTGCCCAGCTTGTGTTTTACCGAGCGATAGCCCGGCAGAATCAAGGCCACCTGATGGCCCATCTCCTGCAAGGCCCGCGGCAGGGAATAGGACACATCCCCCAACCCTCCGGTTTTAATAAGGGGAAACGCCTCACTGGTGGCAAACAGAATATTCATGGAAAGGCCGATCCATTCTTAATGCAGTGTGTGATTAGCTGGCAAGGCTCAATACTATTCCAGCCAACGGTGGCAAGGTAATTGAAATACTATAGGCCTGGTTCATATACGGTATATCATCAGCGGGTATTTCAATACCATTGGATACGTTACTGCCGCCGTAGAAAACCGAATCTGAATTGAACCGTTCCTGATACAACCCCAACTGCGGTACGCCGATGCGATAATGCTCCCGCACCACCGGGGTGAAATTCAGAATCACAATCACATAATCATCCCCACTCTTGCGCAGGTAGCTGATGACCGACTGTGAACTGTCATGGCAGTCAATCCATTCAAAGCCCCGATCCTCAAAATCAAATCGATGCAATGCCGCAATTCCCTGGTACAGCGCATTCAAATCGCGAACAACGGCCTGTACCCCACGCTGCCATTGGTTTTCCAGCACATGCCAATCCAATGCCCGATCATGGCACCATTCCCGCCCCTGCCCAAACTCGCCCCCCATAAACAGCAGTTTCTTGCCCGGGTGTGTGAACATATAGGTGAACAGCAGCCGCATATTGGCGAACTGTTGCCAGCCATCGCCCGGCATCTTCTCCAACAACGAGCGTTTGCCGTGCACCACCTCATCGTGTGACAACGGCAAGACAAAGTTCTCTGAAAATGCATACAACAGACTAAACGTGAGATGCTCATGATGATAAGTGCGGTGGATTGGATCAAGACTGATATAACGCAGGGTATCGTTCATCCAGCCCATGTTCCATTTCATACTGAATCCCAGTCCACCCAGATACACCGGTCGCGAGACCTGTGGCCAGGCGGTGGATTCCTCGGCCATCATCAGTACGCCGGGGAACTGCTGATGGACTTTTTCGTTGAGACGTCGAATAAAATGAATCGCGTCCAGATTCTCGTTACCACCGTATTGGTTCGGTGACCACTGGCCGGGCTCCCGTGAATAATCCAGGTACAACATGGAGGCGACGGCGTCCACCCGCAAACCATCAATGTGGAATTCCTCCAGCCAGAAACAGGCGCTGGAAAACAAAAAATTCCTGACCTCGTTACGGCCGTAATTAAAAATCAACGTACCCCAGTCCTTGTGCTCTCCCCGCTGCGGATCGTCGTGCTCGTAGAGACAGGAGCCATCAAACCGGGCCAGTCCATGGGCATCCTTGGGAAAGTGCGCCGGCACCCAGTCGAGGATCACGCCTATGCCGTTACAATGACAATGATCCACGAAATATTTGAAATCGTTAATAGCGCCGAATCGACTGGTGGGGGCAAAAAACCCGGTTACCTGATAGCCCCACGAGCCATCGTAGGGAAATTCCGTAATCGGCAACAATTCAATGTGGGTAAACCCCATGGCTTTAACATAGCTCACCAGTTGCCGGGCAAGTTCACGGTAATCAAGGAAATCCCCGTTCTCCTGCCGTCGCCAGGATCCCAAATGCACCTCATAGATTGAATGGGGGTTGTGTAGCCAATCCGCTTTGGCTCGTTTCTGCAACCATAAATCATCCTGCCATTGGTACACTTCAGGGTCACAATAACGGCTGGCTGAATTGGGCCTTACTTCAAAAAACCTGGCGTAGGGGTCGGATTTGATCACCACCGCGCCGGATTGCCGGTTACGAATTTCGAATTTATACAACGCTCCGGCTTCAAACCCGGGAATGAACAATTCCCAAACACCACTGTGTCCCCGGCTGCGCATGGGGTGCATGCGCCCGTCCCAATGATTAAAGTCGCCGACAACGCTGACTCGTTCCGCATTGGGCGCCCACACCACAAAACGGGTGCCGGTAATGTCATCCACTTGCCAGCGCCGGGCACCCAACACATGATGGGCATCAAAACATTCCTGTTGATGGAACTGATGCAGCCATTGTTCCGACAGTTGGGGCCAAAACGTATAAGGATCGATGAACCGGGTTTCTGTATCGCCGATTCGCTCCATCATAAGTGGATGCTTACCCCAACGGTCCGCGCCCCCTTCAATGGTGAACAGCCCGGACTCCCCTATCTGCTTCAATTGAGTGCATTGGCCATCGTGCGTGATCCAAACCGAATCAGCATGGGGCCGAAAAACCGTGAGCGCGGCGGAGTTGCCTTCACCGTGCATTCCCAATACGACAAATGGATCATGATGACGCGCATTTAGAATACGCCGGACATCCTGCTGCCGACTGCTGGAAAGGGAGGATTGGGGCAGATTCAGTGTCATAAGAACAATGGATTCCTTGATTCCTATATAGCGATAGCGAGCCTTGTGCGGGATAGCGGACCTTGTGCGGACGCCGCACACAAAACATCCGATCAGCCCTGCCGGCAAAGGAAGAAACAATAACATCAAACTTCCTATACCGTTATATAACCGATTGTTATTTTGAATTCATCCGGTTTGGTTCTAGTTTCAGAGAATCACTCATTGACTGACAGCACCATTGATTTGGATCAGTTAATGCATGGGGCAATGTAGCATGCTTGTCATGTAAGATGTCCATTATCGTCAGTTACCATTTATGTGGATTTGGTGATGTACCACATCTAGCACCAATACGGGTTTATCATGTTTGGATCGGCACATCCCTATTTTGGCAATATGACACACACCCTGGCGTTGATTCTCGCCGGTGGCAGCGGCACGCGCCTGCAATCCCTAACCCGCTGGCACTCCAAACCCGCAGTGCCTTTTGGGGGGAAATTCAGAACCATCGATTTTCCGCTGTCCAATTGCATCAACTCCGGCATTCGCCAGATCAGTATCCTGACGCAATACAAATCCCATTCACTGAATACCCACATCCAAAAAGGCTGGAGTTTTCTGCGCCCCGAACTGGGTGAGTTCGTAGAGCTGTTGCCGGCGCAACAAAGAGTGAAAGATTCCTGGTACACCGGAACTGCAGACGCGGTTTACCAGAATCTGGATATCATCGATATGGTGCACCCGGATTATGTACTGATCCTGGCCGGCGATCATATCTATAAAATGAATTATGCCCTTATGATTCAACATCATATTGAAATAGGAGCAGACATTACGGTGGGCTGCATAGAGGTCCCGATTGCCGCTGCCCGTGAGTTCGGGGTGATGTCGGTGGACAGCAGCAACTGGGTGCAAACCTTTCAGGAAAAACCCGATCAACCCGCCACCGTTCCCGGTAAAAATGATGTCAGCCTGGCCTCCATGGGGATCTACATCTTCCCCAAAAAATTGCTGGAAACATTGTTGATTGAAGACGCCGAACTGACCAACAGCGCCCATGATTTCGGCAAGAACATTATTCCCAACGCGGTGGGCCGACTGAAGGTGGCAGCTTTTCCTTTTTCAGACAGCAATACGGGTAATACGGCATACTGGCGCGACGTCGGCACCATCGACAGCTACTTTGATGCCAATATGGACTTGCTGTCGGTAACCCCGGAACTGAACCTCTATGATCAAACCTGGCCGATCTGGACCTACCAGGAACAACTGCCGCCGGCAAAGTTCGTATTTGATGACGACAACCGGCGCGGCATGGCGGTGGACTCACTGGTGTCCGGTGGCTGTATTGTCTCCGGGAGCACGGTTAAACGCTCACTGCTGTCCAATAACGTACGCATTCACAGTTATTCAAAAATAAAAGACACGGTTATTCTTCCTAATGTTGAAATTGGACGCAACTGCCGACTGCGACGGGTCATCATTGATCGGGACTGCAAAATCCCACCCGGTACCGTGATCGGTTACGATCGCGAACAGGATGCCAAACAATTTTACGTTTCACCCAATGGCATTGTTCTCGTATCCTCAGAGATGTTAGGAAAAGCACTCTCCAATGTCGCATAAAATCGATGATCATCCCAAGGTGAATGTGGTTCTGTGCTGGCATATGCATCAACCGCAGTATCAGGATCAATTCACCCACAACGTGCGCCTGCCCTGGACCTATCTCCATGCTATCAAGGATTACGCGGATATGGCGGCGGTGGTGGAGCAGGTTCCCCAAAGCCGGGTGGTGGTGAACTTTACTCCGGTGCTGCTGGATCAAATAGACGATTACATTCAACAATTTGACCGCTACTTCAATCAGGGTGAACCCTTTAATGATCGTCTGCTGGCGACGCTGGCCATGGCCACCATCGGCCCCACCGAATCCCTGCGTCTGTTCATTGCCCGGCAATGCATCCGCGCCAACGAAAAGCGCTTGATCGAGCGATTTCCGCCATTCAGGGATCTGGTGCAGCTCGCCCGCCAGGCTCTGCATAAACCGGGTTACCTGAATTATCTGGACGAGCAATTCTTTTTTGATCTGCTGGTGTGGTATCACCTGGTGTGGATGGGTGAAACCGTGCGCATGGAGAACGAAACCATTCAGCGGCTGATTCGAAAAGCCAGAGGCTTTACCAGTAAGGATCGTCGTGAGTTACTGGGTGTGATTGATACCCTGATTCGATCGGTGGTTCCCCGTTACCGCCATCTGGCTGAAAGCGGGCAGATGGAAATCAGTGTTACACCGGACAAACACCCCATTCTGCCATTGATGCTGGATTTCAAATCCACCCTTGAAGCCATGCCGGATGCGCTGTTACCACAGCGTGACGGCTATCCCGACGGCCGTGAACGAGCGATACGTCATCTGCGCAAGGGAATCGACACCTTTGTGCAACACTTCGGCTTCAAGCCGGTTGGTTGCTGGCCATCAGAAGGTGCACTCAGCGAGGCGACCCTGGAGCTGCTGGCGGAAATCCCCTTTCAATGGACCGCCAGCGGTGGCGGTGTGCTGGGAAACAGTAAACACGCCAACAAGTTGGAGAATCTGTGTATCCATCATGGCTTTCGGCTGCGGGAAAATTCAGTGACCTGTTTCTTTCGGGACGACAATCTGTCGGACCTGATTGGCTTCACCTATTCCGGCTGGAACGAACATGACGCCGTCAATAATCTTATCCACCATATTGAGAATATCCGCTCAGCCTGCAATTACCGGCAGGATACCGTGGTGCCCATTATCCTTGATGGTGAAAACTGCTGGGAATACTACCCCCACAATGGTTACCACTTCCTGAAGCAGCTGTACTCCCGTCTGGTGGAGCACCCCAAAATCCAGCTCACCACATTCAGGGATTACCTGAAGTACCACAACGATAGTACGCGCCTACCCTCGTTGGTGGCAGGCAGCTGGGTCTATGGGACCTTCTCCACCTGGATTGGTGACCCCGCCAAAAACAGAGCCTGGGATTTGCTCTGCAAAGCGAAAGACGATTTCGATCGGGTGATGGCCAGTGGCCGGCTGGCACCGGAAATCGCGCAGCGGGCAGAAGAGCAACTGGCCATTTGCGAGGGCTCCGATTGGTTCTGGTGGTTTGGCGATTACAATCCGGCAGAATCCGTGGCCGACTTCGATCAGCTGTACCGGGCTCACTTGAGGAATCTGTATCGATTTCTGGATGAACCGGCGCCACCTGAATTGGAGCATGTGATCAGCCGTGGTGGCGGCGCGCAGGAAAACGACGGTGTTATGCGCAGAGGGCAAGGTTAATTCATGCCCAAGGGGATACTCAACCAGCGACTGTCCGGCGTCATACTTCACCCCACCTCACTCCCCGGCAAACAACACCATGGTTCGTTCGGCCAGGAGGCCTGCAACTGGATCAACTGGTTGCAGTTGGGCGGGTTTGGTGTCTGGCAGATACTCCCCCTGTGCCCGGTGGCGGATGGCTCCCCCTACAACAGCATCTCGGCTTTTTCAGGCAACCCCTCTTTTATTGATATTGCACAGCTTCAGGCACTTGAATTACCCGTCTACAACAAGCCGGTGGCAACCCAAAATCAGCACCGGCTGGCACTGGTTCATGCCTTTGAGTGGCTGCAGGATAACAACTGCAAGCCACTGGCAAAAGCATTTGCGGCCTACCAGCAGGCCACACCCTGGCTGCAGGATGCCAGCCTGTTTACAGTGATTAAGCACCAGTATCCCCGGCATTGGCAGCACTGGCCCCAGCCACTGAGAGATCGCGATGAGGTCGCAATCCGGACGTTCTGTAAAGAACACCAGCATGAAATTGAACTGGAACAATTTATACAGTTTCTTTTTCATCGCCAATGGCAAAGCCTGAAACAGTATGCCAACGAGCGGGATATTCTGGTTTTTGGTGACTTGCCCATTTTTGTCTCGGCGGACAGTGCCGATGTGTGGGCCAATCGTCACCTGTTCAAGCTACATGAAGATGGCAGCTCTCAGGTGATTGCCGGCGTACCGCCGGATTATTTTTCGTCGACCGGACAACGCTGGGGCAATCCCATCTACCACTGGGAAGCGCACCGGACATCGGGGTTTCACTGGTGGAAGCAGCGTCTGCAGTATAACCTGGAGCTGTACGATGCCATCCGCATCGATCATTTTCGGGGTTTTGTGGCGTACTGGGAAATTCCCGCTGACGAACCCACTGCCATGAACGGTCGCTGGGTCACCTCACCCGGCACCGAACTGTTTGAAGCATTGCTGGCGGAACGCAGCGAACTACCGTTGATTGCAGAAGACCTGGGCATCATCACTGAAGATGTGATTGCACTGCGCAAACGCTATGGCCTGCCGGGCATGAAGATTCTGCAGTTTGCCTTTGACAGCGATGGCAAGAATCCGTACCTACCCCACAATCACACCCGTGACACCGTCATTTATACCGGAACCCACGACAACAACACCACACTGGGTTGGTACCAGGGCCTGCCGGAACCGCTCAGGGAGCGCATCAACCAATACTTCGCGCACCCTAACGAACCCATGCCCTGGCCGCTGATCAAGAGCGCGCTGGCATCGCCCGCCCGCTGGGCCATGATGCCGTTTCAGGATCTGCTGGAATTGGATGCACAGCATCGCATGAACACACCGGGCACCACGGACGGCAATTGGCGCTGGCGCTTTCACTGGGATCAGGTAGACGCAGGCCTTGCCGACCGCATGAAAGCCCTCAACGTGCTGTATTCACGCCAACCGGGTTAACCCGGGCAAAGCTCTCTACAACCACAGCATGGCGCCGGTTTCAAATCGCTGCCCTAAACTGGTGTGGTAGGGATAAACTCGAAGTTTGTAGCACTGTTTACCACTGTCTGCCAGGGTGACCGATAACGAATAGACCGTCTTGCCGTCATGCTGCTGCTCATCGGTACCCAACTGAAAACAGGAGTGCCGCTCAAACTGCCCATCCCAGTCCAGCGTTCCCACCAGACAATCCACGGTGATGTCCGATGCGGACAAGCCTGCCAGATCAACGGCGACCTTTACCTCAAAGGTTTCATCCCGGAACATGGTGTCCGATGGTTCATCAATGCGTTGGGCGTGAACATGGGGCCAGCACTCCCGCACCCGGTGTTTCCAGTCTGCCAGCTCTTTGGCCTTGCTGAAATCATTACCCCACAGCGCCTGACCGTGAGCAATGGCCGGGTTGTAAAAATCCCGGACATAGTCCATCACCATGCGTTGCGCATTGAATGCGGGGATCAGGGTTTCCATGGCGTTCTTGCTCTTCTCGATCCACTCCACGGAAAAACCATGGCCATCACGTGCGTAATACAGGGGGATTACTTCATTTTCCACCACATCCATCAGCTCATTGGCCTCTTCCCGATCGCGAAAATCCGGGGAAAACTGTGGCCCGTGCGGCGTGATCGCCCAACCGTTCTTACCGTTGTAGCCTTCATCCCACCAGCCGTCCAGTACACTCAGATTCAGCACCCCGTTGATGCCTGCCTTCTGACCTGAGGTACCACTGGCTTCCAGCGGGTAAGCCGGGTTGTTCAACCATACATCCACACCGGTAACCAGCTTTCTGGCCAGCGCCATGTCATAGTCTTCCAATAGAATAATACGGCCCTCAAATTCCGGATCGTGGGCATAGTGATGGATCTGACGAATGAATTCCTGCCCCGGGTGATCACTGGGATGGGCCTTGCCGGCAAAGATCAAGACCATCGGTTTTTCCGGATCGTTAAGCAGTCGGGAGAGCCGCTCCCGATCAGAAAAGATGAGGGTAGCCCGTTTGTAAGTGGCAAAACGACGGGCAAAACCAATGGTGAGAATGTCGGTTTTGCGGGGCTTGATGTAGCGGGTCAGACGCCGGATCTGCGATTCACTGATACCGTTTCGGCGCTGTTGTTCCACGCTGCGATCGTAAACCGCTTCCAGCATTTTGGCCTTCAGCGATTGCCGTACGCTCCAGAAGCTGTGGTAGGGAATGTCCCAGGTTTTACGCCAGAAATCAGGGTTCAGCAACTCTGTACGCCAGCCACCGCCAAACTGCAGATCGAACATATTCACCCACTCATTGGCCAGAAAGGTGGGAACGTGAACCCCATTGGTAACATAGCGGATGGGGTTTTCTTCCGGCTCAATTTGAGGCCAGATATAGCGCTCCATTTCGGAAGCCACCTGACCATGGATGCGGCTGACACCATTGTGATAACGGGAACCCCGCAGTGCCAGGGCGGTCATGTTGAAACCATGACTGTTGACCGGGCTGGCGCCCAGACTGAGAAAATGCTCCATACTGATGCCCAGTT
>MDSW01152508.1_pt1 | contig 36184 bp, 37 predicted proteins | sample 811171 | NCBI WGS metagenome assembly MDSW01 (sample SAMN05326641, study PRJNA326480) | marine metagenome | isolation source: seawater | place: Atlantic Ocean: North West | collected 2012 | reverse complement strand
TTCTATATGAACCTCTTCTTCACCAACAGCATCCGGGGAATCTTCTATATGAACCTCTTCTTCACCAACAGCATCCGGGGAATCTTCTATATGAACTTGTTCTTCACCAAGTGCATCTGAAATTTTTTCACTTGATTCGTTTTGTACGTATGAGTTGTCGGTAGAATTATAAGTACCCATAATAATATTTTGGTCGTTTTTTACAGTAATAGTTGTATCAGGCCAAAATAGTTCAATATTTTTAAAGCATGCTTGAAGATATTCAATAGAAGGATGTTCGTTCCACTCTGTATCAATTTTAACATATGTATATGCATCTTTTTCTTCATCGGACTCATTAAGTATAGTTATTTTTATACGTTCATAGCTAGATTCATATGTATCTAATGTAAATAATTCATCATGAGACAATATAGTATAATAACCAATAGTAGTATCATTTTTATTTTCAATAATAGATGCTACAGCACCATTCCATCTATCAGAATATCCCCCAAAAATTTTTGTATATCCTTTTACAGACGCTTTATTATAAGTAGTTAATTCTCGTCCAATGCGTTCTTCTAATTGTAATTTATGATTTGAACCATAATTAAATAATAAATATTCATCATCTTCATCCTCGGAATCATTATTATCTAATAAATTTAAAGCAGTATCATCACCTTCATCAATATCATCATCGTCGTCTAATAATAGATCATTAATATTTACTTTAGTAGTGGTACCAACTACATGAGATTGTTCTACAATTTGTGGTAAAGGTGGTTGAGTATTAAGTTTTTCATTACAAATTAGGTCATTAGAAATATGAGGAAATTGAGTAAGAAATAATATAGTAGCAATATATTTGTTAAGTATAAATAAATAATTAATATGAGTTATATTTTTGATTTGTATAGTAGTTTGAAAACTTAAATTTTGTCGTTCAATAACGATTTCGATACCAGGGTTATCTTTTAATTTCACTTTTTGTTTACCAAACATACTTATTTCAGTTTGTATATTTTGTATACATTTGTTAATTTCTTCTTCTGTTTGAGATGTAGATAATTTAAAGTTTTTGCTGAGTAAATGTTTAATTTCTCGAATATTTTTTTTTTGAGAAATTAATGTTAAAATTAATTTCTCTTTTTCAGAATGAGTATTATAATTAGGTACGCGTTTAAATGTACTTTTAATACCTTTTGTTAGTGTAGGTGATTCAATCATTAAATATGTAGATAAGCAATTAATAAATGGTGTTAAATCAATATCATTTTCAATAACTATTTGATATTCATAAAAGATATTAATAATTTCAGTATATGGGTTATTAATAATACTATCAAATAAAGTATATTGAATACCACCTTGACTTATAATAGTATTTATAGTTTCTAATATTGGTGTTAATTCTTTGCGTATATCATTTTCAATATCTAGTAATGTTTTTAGTATAGGTTGTTTTTGATGATTAAATTCGCAATTATATCGTATGATTATTTCACCAATTGAATTAAATTCAAAGGTTAAAATATATTCATTATGTATACAATAACAAATTACAGTATTGTTTGTATTTATTTCTCTGATTAAATGTAACATTTTAGGTCTATGTATAATAGGTATTTTCCTTCCGTTGGAAGAAATTTGATTACCAGTAAATAATCGATATAAATTTTCTTGTTTTGAACCAGGATTATATTTTATCATAGGCATAGTATTAGTGCTATGTATTATTTTAAAAATTAAATGAATAGGAATATCAAATGATATATGAGGATGATATATAAACATTAATTCACGAATACCATTTCTAACATAGTTTAGTTCAGATTGATGTATAGTATAAAGGTCTTGTATGTTATTTAAACTAGTTAATTGAGGTTTTACTTTAGTATAATTTGTTATTGTTTTATCGTATCTATTTATAGCAGTTGTTTTTATATTTTCTAATGATAGTATTTGTTGTTGATATAATTCTGGAAAATATATTTTAATACTATACATATCATGTAGACCTTTATCTTTATGAAATGTTAAAACAGAATCGGATAAGCAAGCGTATATAGTATTACTTTTAATTTGACCTAATTCTAATAATAATTGTTTTGGATAATAATTAATATTTTGTTTAGATAATTTACTTTCGTCATATACATCAACTTTAAAAGGATCAGTTGTAAAAAAATACTGTAAATGATTATATCCAAATGGACTATTAAAATCGCATGATGATAAAATATTTGGGTCGTTTATAAATTCTTCATATGTATATACATCTTTATCTGCAATAGGTGAATTAATACATGTATAATTTAATAAATATTCATTCATAGTTTGTTTAGTTAATGTATCAATATTATTGTTAGTTAATATTTGATATATATGTTTTGCATTTAAATTTTGTTTTGTTTCACAGTATAAATAAATATCTTCTGTACTTATATCACTTTTTTGTAAAGCATTAAATAATTTCATTTTTATATCGTAAATAGTATCATCTATAAATATATAATCTTGTATCATAACAATAGTTTTTAAATTATTTGTTATATGACTTTGCCAAATATCTTCGGAAACTGTTAAATGCTGTTTTATCAAAGATAAATAATGTTCTCGTTTTTCTTTAAATTCTTCAGTAGAAATTAAAGTATCACCGACAAATGCATATGTCATAATAAGTCCTTGAGCGTCCATTAAATTAATTACATATATATCATAATCCATTGTTATATATATATAAAGTAAGTATATAATATTTATACAAGAATGACCGTGAAATTAATAGTTGCTTTTTGTAAAAATAAAGGGATAGGTAAAAATAATAAATTACCATGGTATTATTCAGAAGATTTAAAACATTTTTCAACCTTAACAAAAGGTTCCTATAATAATATGATATTAATGGGAAGAAAAACGTGGGAAAGTTTACCATCTAAACCTCTTCCCAACCGATTTAACGCCATATTATCAAATCATTTAACTATTGATAATGAGAATACACAAACATTTTCCAGTATACAAGATGCAATAACTTTTTTTCATGAAAAATCATTTCAAGATCTATGGATTATAGGAGGAGAACAAATATATAAAACAGTATTAGATATGGATATAGTGGATGAATTACATATATCATATATAAATGAAAATTATGACTGTGATACATATTTTCCATATATAAATAATAAAAAGTATAGATTATATTTAAAAAATAATATTAGCGAGAAAATTCAATATCAAATATATATAAGGCATCGTTTATAGCATTATTATATGTATTAATGCTACGTGTTATATTCAAAAATACATTACATCATATGGACCAAAAAATAGTAGCGTAATTACTTATAATTATTAATATATGAATAGATTACCGCAGGATATTATATATTATATATGTGAATATGCGTTAAACGAATCTATTTTTCAAATAGCTTTAGTTAATATTGAATTGAATATGCATTGTTATGATTCGTTTTTTGTAGAGTATATACGATATAGAGACCATCCAATAATGTTTAATCTTACAGATAATTATTGTTTTAAGTGTAATTTAAAATGTATATTATTTGTGGATGATAATTTTTTACAATGTAGTCATATATAAAAATATTTAATTATATTATAATGGAAGATATAGAAGTTGATACTACCCCTGTTGGGATGATAAACAGTTCTGGTGTTGAAGAACGTGGAAATACAAGTTGGGAACACAAATTAAAAGTAAAAAGTGCAAATTTACCATATATAAGAAATATTGGAGGAGAACGTTCCTTAAAATCTACATATTCAAGACCTTTAGTTAATAAGTCTGGTTATTCAACTTTTAAAAAATAGTAAACGAAAAATAATAAAATAATACTTAAATTGAAATAAAAATTTAGTAATAATACAATGATAAATGGGAAAAACACTTGTCATTGTAGAATCTCCTGCTAAATGTAAAAAAATAGAAAGTTATTTAGGTGAAGGATATCGTTGTATTGCAAGTTACGGTCATATTCAAGGTTTAGATAATTCGTTAGGTATGCGTTGTATAGATGTTAATAATCAATTTAAACCGGTGTATATACATTTATCAGAAAAGCAGCAGCAAATTCAGCGTCTTATATCTGAATGTGGTCGTGCTACAGAGGTTATATTGGCAACGGACGATGATAGGGAAGGAGAAGCTATTGCTTGGCATATTTGCAAAGTGTGTGGTTTGTCACCGGAAACAACAAAGCGTATATTGTTTCATGAGATTACAAAACCTGCGATAACGCAAGCAGTACAAAATCCAACACGTATTAATATGAATACAATATACGCACAACAAGCACGTCAAATATTAGATTTTGTGGTAGGTTATACTATTAGTCCTATTTTGTGGGAGCATATATCACGACATACAAAAGAAGGTTTATCTGCAGGAAGGTGTCAAACCCCGGCGTTGCGTTTGGTGTATGATAATCAAAAGGAGATAGATGAATCACCTGGTAAGAAGGTATATAATACAACAGGATATTTTACATCATTAAATTTACCATTTCAATTGAATCATTATTATGCATTAGAGAAACCAATGGAAACTTTTCTAGAAGAGTCGGTTAATTTCGAGCATAAATATATTTGTCAAAAACCAAGAGAAACAAAAAAACAACCTCCATCACCATTTACAACAAGTATGTTGCAACAGACTGCAAGTTCAATGTTGCATATATCACCAAAAGATACAATGAAAATATGTCAAAAGTTATATGAAGGAGGTTATATCACATATATGAGAACTGATAGTAAGACATTGAGTAAGGAGTTTTTGGAGAAAATAGAACCATTGATAAAGCAAAAATATGGTGATATGTATGTGCGAGAAAATTTGATGGAATTAAGTGAAAGAATACAAGAAAAACCAAAGAAAACAAAAAAAACAAAAAAGAAAAAAGAAGAAGAGGAATCTACCGTACAAGAAGCACACGAGGCAATTCGACCTACCGATATGTTACGTGATAAATTACCAGATACTATGGAACCTCGAGAAAAAAAAATGTATTTACTAATTTGGCGTACAACAATGGAGGCGTGTATGGCCACTGCTCAATATTTATCATTATCAGCATCTATTAGTGCATATGAAGGTTATCAATATCGTTATAGTACAGAGAAGGTAGTATTTCCAGGTTGGAAGATAGTAGTTGGATATGAAGAGGAGAATCCTATATATGAGTTATTGTTGACATTAAAATCCGATAGTGATATAGAGTATAAAAAAATAGAAAGTAAAGTATCTATGAAAGAATTAAAGTCGCATTATACAGAAGCAAAATTAATTTCCTTGTTAGAACAACGAGGTATAGGTCGTCCATCAACGTTTTCCTCTCTGTTGGATAAGATTCAAGAGCGTGGTTATGTTAAAAAGGAAAATGTAAAAGGAAAATCAATATCGTGTACGGATTATGTATTAGAGGATGATGCGATAGAAGAGACCGTATCACAAAGAGAATTTGGTAATGAAAAAGGTAAATTAGTAGTACAACCGACAGGGTATTTAGTAATAGAGTTTTTGATAAAGCATTTTCCTGATTTGTTTGATTATGGGTATACAAAACAAATGGAAGATCGATTGGATAAAATAGCAAAAGCGGAAGAAATATGGCATGAATTATGTAATGAATGTTATCAAGACATTCAAGTAGCATCAAGAGAATTGGTAAGTACTAAAGTAACAATACCGATAGATGAGTATCATACGTATATAATAGGTAAGTATGGACCGGTAATAAAATATAATCCAACTGGAGATAAGAATGATATAACATTTAAATCAGTAAAAAAGGATTTGGATATGGAGGCATTAAAGCGTGGCGAATTGAGTTTAGAATCTATAGTAGAGATAAAAGAGACAGTTGGTCGTGAATTAGGTGAATATCAAGGTCATACATTATATTTAAAGAAGGGTAAGTTTGGATTATATGTAGAGTGGGGGCAACAAAAGAGGTCATTAAAAACATTACAAAACGTATCAGAGTGTGATATTACCTTTGATTTGGTTCAAACAACAGTATTATCTGTAAATAAGAGTATTCTTCGTGAGATATCATCTGATATGTCAGTAAGAACTGGTAAATATGGTGCATATATATATTATAAAACAGAAGGTATGAGTAAACCAAGTTTTAAATCTTTAAAAGGATTTAAGGATGATTATGAGAAATGTAGTAAGAAGAAGATATTGGATTATTATAATGAATAAGTATAGATAGATAAAAAAAAATGCAGAATTAGAATATATGTATGATGATATGGTAACATTATTTCATTTTTATGTATGTGTATTTCAAATTTTTTTATTTTTTTTACATAAACGTCAAAGATTTATGCCAATATTTGATAAGAAAAGTTATTTAAACACATCCATATTGTATAAGGGGCATATTCATAAAATAGAACAATTTGCCGTAAAATATAAAAAAAATAAATTACCTATTGTATTGAAACGTAGTAATGATGATGCAATGACATTACGAAATACTATACAATATAAACAACGGTGTACTGAAATATATAATCCGTTTGATGATATAATTCAATTAAATACTAAAAAAAGAACGGTGCATGTAGGTGCTATGATAACAATGGGTAAATTAATGAATTATTTATATCCATTAGGGTATGCTTTGTCGGTTGTACCAGAATTTAAGAGTTTAACCGTAGGTGGATTGATATCAGGTTCAGGATTAGAATCTTCGTCGGTGCATTACGGTTTATTTCCCTTACAATGTATAGAATATACAGTAGTGTTGGGAAATGGAGAAATTAAAAAAGTAACAGAAAAAACAGAACCAGAATTATTTTCAGCGATACCATTATCATATGGTACATTATGTATGATATTAGATGTAGTCATGACTATAATACCTGTTAAACCAAATATTAAATTAGAGTGTGTATGTATAAAAGATTATAGTATAGTGCAAAATGAATTAGATAAAATATTAAAACAATCAGAAGAGTATGATTTTATAGAAGGTATAATATATAGTAAAACAAAAACAGTCATTATAAAAGGTGTATTTACAGATACTTTATTATATCCAGTAATACATCCTGTAACATGGTATGACCCGTATTTTTATCAAGAGATAGAAAAAAATGTAGATGAATGTAAATATGAATGTACTATGAATTTGTTAGACTACTATTTTCGACACGATCGAGGTTCATTTTGGATATTTAAACATATTATAGGAGATAATAAATTATGTAGAACACTAAATCCTTTTATTAATCATGCTTCTGATAAAAATATAATAATGCAACCTTTATTAAAAGGTATATTAAATTATAAAAATATAGAAATACAAGATACAATAGTACCATTATCAAAAGTGCAGAGTATATTAGATTTCGTCGATATTAATTATAGTATATATCCAATATGGTTATGTCCTTGTCGAAATATAGATACAAGTTTAAATCAAAAGCAAATGTTGTATAATTTATTAAAAAATGGAGATATAAAAGAATTAATTCAATATATAAAAAGCAATAAAGAGTTTTTTAATGAAGATAAGATAGATGTATTATTATTAAAGTTGTCTGCTACTATACATATGGATGAAAGTATAGAAATGATAATAGATGAACTTCAGATAAAAACATCTTTATTAGGTATATTACAATTACCATCATTAGAAGATTTTTATGTAGATATAGGAATATATGGTTGTTCGTCTAAATCACATAATAAAGATAAATTATTAGCATTATTAGAGAATATTACTAATAAAAATGAAGGATTTATGGGTCAATATATAGTAACACCCAATACGCGTGATAATTTTGATAAAAATATACTTAAAAAACATTGGTATATGTATATGCGAAAGAAGTATCATGCGGTAGGTTCGTATCCAAATATATATGATAAATTGTGTAAATAAATGAATATAAATGAATAATTATTACTAATTATAATATTATGAATTTTGGTAAATCATTTCTTAAACGAACTCCTTTGAATTTATCTCATATTTATAAGTCAACTGAAATAGAACCGCTTCAATTTTCCATTTTGATGTCTAAATATACAAAATCAGGAATTATACAAGTACCGCATTCATATAGTAATAAGTATAATAATATAAAAATGCGAAATACATTAGAATTGGTGTATGAATTATGTCGCAGAAATAAATAATATGTAAAAATTATATAGAATATATAAGATATGTATTATATTATATTAATTAATATACCAAAGAATTAATGTTAGTAATATTAGGGATTTGATTCATTTCGTTAATTAGTTCCATAACTTGTATAACAAAGTTAACATTACAATTATTAAAGTTTACTAAATCACCGTCATGCCATCTAAATTTAACTTTAAATTTTTTAATACGTGGTATAGGTGGTATACTATTAAACGTACCACTTATCATACTATCACCCGTTTGATAAGTTATTCCTCCGCCTACTGGTATAATAGCAATAGCAGCGTTATGTTTACCGTTGTATGTTTTATTAGGTTGTTGTTCGTTGCAACATATAGGTATTTTTTTCCCTTTATAGTTTGCAAATTTAACTTGATTAGCAGCATTAGTATTAAAGCAATAAGGTTCAAGTTCATCGATACAGTTATATTTATCTAATTCCATATAAATATTATCATAATCACATATATTAATACTTAAAGCTCCTTCTATTACATGTGTAGGTGTGCCTCCACCATGAAGAATTCCCGTTAAAACACCATTTTCACACCAAGCATAATTACCGCTAATTAGTGTAGTACTTTCATATAGTTCTTTTTGGAATCCAATATAGTTACCTAACCCCCATTCACTTTTTTTATCAAATGCTGTAGGTCCATGATTAATTACATACGCGTCAGTCCCAATGCAGTTACCGGGGTAACAGTTTATGGAATTAGGTCGATTACTACGTGCTAAGTGACTAGATGGTATAGAACAAGTATTACAATTGTCAATATCAAGAGTATCAATATTACAATAGGGGTCAATAGTAAAATCTAAATAAATAACATTATCAGTGAAAAAGTATATTTTTTTATTAATAGGATTATGTTTAACAGTAATATCAATAGTAGGAATAATAGTTGCTATTTTAATAGTTAACTCATTACATAATTGTTCAGGTGTATATGTACCTTCTTCAATATTAATAGTATAAGTAGTCGCTGCATAATGTATAAGTAATTTAGTATTTTGTCGTCGATTAGAGAATGTATAAAATGTGTTAGGTATTTGTATATCTATAATTCTGATAGCAGATACATTTTTGTATTCGATAGGTAATTCGAATTCAAAATGAGATGAATTAGGCCATTTAAGAACATCTCTATCTTCAGATTGTATGGCTATAAGATGTTCGTGTACTTGATATTGTTTTTCATTTTTAATTAATGGATGTTGTGTATTTTTACTAAAATAAGTCATTAATATAAAATAAGAATATATTTTATAAAATCATACTTATATATATATATGCCACAAACAGAATCTAATGAAGTTATATATTTTATGCAAGTATTAGCAGGTATAACTATTTTAGGATTAATAATGAATACAGTATTTAAAAAAGCAACATTTTTATCTATGTGTATAATTTTTGCAAGTATGTTAGGATTATTATTAGTGCAATTTGAAATGACTATTAGAGGTAGTATATCGAGTAATAACTCGTTTATGGGAATTTTAAAAAAGTTATTTCATTTTCGAAATTTAATTTTTATGATATTATTAACTGGATGGGTATTTGATATTTATATTAATAATTATACGACTATACAAGATAATAAGATGCCACCTAGTTTTTATTCATTAAGTACTGCATTTATGTGGATAGTAGTTTGTCAAGTATTAATGTTAGTAGGTAATTTTATTAGTAAAAAAAAACAAACTAAAGAGTTATTTAAGGGTGAAAAAAATAGTGTATTTGATAAAATGAATGTATTGTATAGTGCACAACATTCTTCACTAAATGCAATATTAAATATTGTTAATTTTATTATGGTAATAATATTATATGTAACTAGTGAAATGTTTGTTACGAATGGTTAGAAATTCTGTAAGTAATACCATATTCGTTTTGTGATTCCCAAATACCAATAAGTTTAATGATAAATAATGGATGTGTTTTAATATCATAATTAATTTTTAAAACACCACTTATTAAGTGTGTATATAATTTAAATACTGGTCTTTTATTGGTAATTAAACAATCACTATATTTTTGTAATAAATTTTCTTCTATATTTTTTATTATATTAATATTTTCATTATTTTTCTCTCTATGTAATATAAATTTATATTTATAATTACTTGGAAATTGGTGTAAATATATACATATAGGAATACTTGTAATATAGCAATCATTAGTAGAGTACATTAATTTACAAAAAGAACTGTTAGGTATAAGTTTATTAGGATTTAAATCCTTAATTATAATATTATTTATATCTATATCTTTTAAAGGTATTGCAATAGTATACATTTACTGAATAAAATCAAAGTAATATATTTAAGTAATAGTTTAAATAACGTTTTATACAGTATATTATATGAAATTTCATGATAATGAATTATATGAATATATTGATAATTATGAAAAAAAAAATTTGAGAAACAATGCTATAATAACATATGATGATTTAAAAAATATAATAATTTATGGACCTAGTGGTGTAGGAAAATATTCTAGTGTATTATATTATTTATCAAAATTCAGTCAATCTAAGTTAAAATATGATAAAAAAATAGCTATAAATATTACAAAAGATAACATATATTATATTCGAATTAGTGATATTCATTATGAAATTGATATAGAACAATTAGGATGTAATGCTAAACAATTATGGCATGAGATTTATATTCATATTATTTATATGGTGCAACAATCAAATAATACACGTGTTATAGTATGTAAAAATTTCCATAAAATTAATAATGATTTGTTGAAAGTATTTTATAGTTATATACAAGATTCTAGACAATATCAAATAAAAATAATAATTATTACAGACCATTTATCATTTATACCTAATAATATTTATAAATCATTTAATATAATAATGTGTCCTATCTTTAATAAAACAAAGTGTATAAAGACCTTAGGTAAAGTATCTAGTAAAAATAAATTAGATAATTTGAAATCATATTCAATAGGATTTCCATTATCAACATATAGTAATAAAAAATCATATGAACTGTATACCTATTTATTGGAGTATCCTAATATCAATTATAAAACGGTTCGTGATTACTTATATGATATATTGATATATGATATAGATATATCTATGGTATTATGGGATTTAATACAGTTGCATAATAAAATAACTACTTCTATAGATACTGCATTTATAGTATATTTAAATAATTTTTTACAGATGTATAATAATAACTATAGACCAATTTATCATTTAGAGAAGATTATTTATTATATATTAAATCGTATACATGAATCTAAGTGATGCGTGTAGATATTTAGATATAACAACAGATGATATATACACATTAAGTGAAAAACAATTAAAACATAAGTATCACATAAAAGCATTAAAATATCATCCTGACAAAAATAAATCATTAGACGCAAAACATCATTTTCAAGAATTACAAGAAGCGTATAGTATAATATGTGATGCAAGAAAAATCCCAAATTATAAAACAGATTATAAATCAATGTTATCACAATATCTTAGTTTTTATATAAAAGATTCTGATATTATAGTAGATATATTATATAAAAAATTGAATATAAAATTAGAAGAATGGTTACAAAAATGTTCTAGAAGTCGACTAACGATGATATATACAATATTATTACTACAAAAAGAAATGTTACATGTTTCAGATGATGTTCTAATAAAATTAAAGGAAATAATACACTCAAAGACGAACAATATAGAAATACAATGTAGTTTTAAAGATATATGGGAGCAAAATATATATGTTTTGAATATAGACAATGAAACTATTTATATACCCTTATGGCATTCAATAATAGAATATGAAATAGAAGGTAAACAATTGATTATAACGTGTAGTTGTACTGATAATTATATAGTTATAGATAGGAATAATAATGTATTTATAACCATAAGTAAGATGGACTATAAAGATAATATATGTACTTTACCGGTTATAGGTAAAAAACATATACCAATGTCAAAAATAAATAATAATAAAATAGTATTAAAAGGAGAAGGAATACCAGAAATGAATACTAATAATATATATGATAATACAAAAAAAGGAGATATAATAATAACGTTATTAACATAAATAATAGTATAATTATAAAAATAAAAATCATTAGATAATATATTATGAAAACAGAAGACGTAATATATGCTATTTTAATTGTTATTATTTTTTTAATTATGTATGCATTTGGTATTTCTATTATGTCTACGGCAAAAATAAGAGATAATTGGGATGTGTATAAATGTAATCCTGCTTATATGCCATTTTCTAAATCTATTAAAGGTATTGACCCAGAAGAAAATATGATTGGTTGTATGAAAAATATGAGTGGAGATGCTATGGGATATGTATTAGAACCTATAGAAATGAGTTTAGATGTAGTTAAAGTATTAATAGGTACAATAATAGACACTATATCAGATTTACAAGGTTTTGCAAGTACGATGTCAAGTAGTAATATAAATATGTTTGGTTCATTAGCAGATTCTGTAGGAGGTGTATCAGATGTATTTTCAAATAGTATAGATAAATTAATGGATGCGATATATAGAACAAGTTCAATCGCAACTGTATTGCAATATATGTCACAAGGTGTTGTACTAACAGCAGAATCGTTGAATAATGCATTATGTTTTCATCCAAATACACTTATAAAATTGCAAGATGGTACACAAAAAAAAATGAAGGATGTTGTTTTAGGAGATATTATAGAAAATGGAAGTATAGTAGAAGGTACATTACAATTAAATAATGTTGATTTACAAGGTAATATAAAAAATAATTTCTATAAAATAAAAAATAATAAAAATCCTTCTGAAGATATATATGTAACAGGACAACATTTAGTATTTGATTCAACAAAAAATATGTATCTAAGAGTAGAAAAATATGATAAAGCAGTATTAACAAATACAAATTCAAAAACTTTGGTTTGCTTAATTACAAGCGATCATAGAATAATTATAGGAGATCAAATATTTTGGGATTGGGAAGATGAATGGTATTATAAATGATTTTAATTTCCCTCTAATTAATATATGCAATTAGGAGATGAAATTAATAAAATATATGAAAAAAGAACATATTTAGAAGCACATGGGACAGATGTTATATTTGCAGTTATTATTAGTATAATATTAATAAGTGTAAATGTATATTTTTATATTATAAATAATCTCAAAGGATTGAAAAATCAATGGAATGATCCTGTTAATCCTATTAATTGTAAACCATTTTATATCCCATTTGCAAGTATAATTAATCCACCAGCAGACGGTAAAAATCTTCAATATATAGAAGATAATGCAACAACATGTGCGAAGAAATCTTTAGGTGTATTAGGTGAATTATTAACAAGTCCTATTAGAACTATTTTAGATGGAATAATAACAGTATTAAAAGATATAGCAGAATCATTAGAATTATTTATTATTACTATGGGTAAGTTTATGGATGCGGTAATTAAACTTATATCTGGTTTGTCAATACAATTAGGAGATAATTTAGATACAAATGTCAGTATAATTGATAAAATATCAGACGCACTTACCCGATTTATGACTATTAATAAAGTTGTTGCATATGTTATGCAAGGGTTTGCGTATTTTGGAATGAGTTTATTAATGCAAGTTAATCCTGCTGCATGTTTTGATAAACATACTATGTTAACATTAAAAGATGGTTCTATAAAAAGTATATCAAGATTAACAATAGGAGATGAATTATTACACGATGGTGCAGTAACCAGTATAATGAAATTAAGTAGAGATAATGAAGATATGTATACATATAAAGATATAATTGTATCAGGAACTCATTATGTGTATGAAAATAATAAACATATACAAGTAAAAAATAGTACAAATGCTAAACAATTATTTAACTATGATGAAAAATATATATGGTGTATAAATACTGCATCAAAGAAAATACATATAAAAGATATTATATTTTCGGATTATGATGATTTAAATGATAAAGATTGTGAATATTTAAAACAGTGGATACGTAATAGATATTCAAAAGATAATATATCGAATTATGATATACATAAGTATATAAATGGTGGATTAACAAATGTAAATATTAAAATGCATAATGGTAAGATGAAAAAAATGTCTGATATAGAAATAGGAGATGTTATATATCCTAATATAAAAATTATAGGAACCGTTGAAATATTACCGTTAGGTATGAAACTTAAAAATATGAATATAAATGGTAATATTATAACAGGTGGTCCAAATATACAAATTATGGATAGAAAAAATAAAACAAGTTATAATTTAATGGATTGTATGAGTAATAATATATATACTAATAATCCATTATACCATTTAATTACAGATAAAGGGGGATTTTATGTAAATGATATTTATATAGGAGATTATCAAATAGGAATGTCATTGTTTTTTAAAGAAGATATTGAAAATATATTATATGCATTTTAGAATAATAAAATATTTAATCAATATATAACATGAATGTAATTTCTATATTTGGTTCGAAATGTCGTATTGAAATTATAATAATTTGTCTTTTAGTAGGATTTATTGCCGGGGGATACATGTTATGTGGTTGCATAAGACCAAATAATAGATTATTTGAAGGATATACAAATAATCCCGTTAGTGCACCTATGAGTCATAATCCAGATGGCGGGAATCAATATAGTTGGGTATCTCAACAAGAAGAAGAAGATAAAACTACTTTAGGTGGTAATGATAATACTTATATGAATAATGAAACAGATTCAATGCTTGTATTTAAAGATACTAAAACAAGTTCTACATGTGCGAGTCAAATAAGTGGATATGGAGGCATGTATTGTGTAACACCAGAACAAAAAACGATAATTAATACTCGTGGCGGAAATAGTAATAAAAGTTCTAGAACTTAAAAATTATTTTATTATTATAAATAACTATAATAAACAAGAATACAAAAAATATAGTACATAGTATATGACAACCATGACATATACAATATTGAGTTTCATTTGATGCATTATTTATAGGTTCATTTATAATAGCAGATGTTCTACATATAGGACACGTTTTATTGTATTTGTACCATTTTAATAAACATTTTTTATGAATAGGTGAATTACAATTACAATTTTTGTTATAATCCTTTAATTCAGTTAATAGATTGTTTGTATCATTTGATTCTAAACAAATGATACATTCATTAATTAATTTATAATTAGACTGCATTTAAAATACAATATTATTATATTTTATTGTTTATTATTTATTTCGTTTTTGTTTTTTAGTTATTCTTTTATTAGATTTTATTTTGTTTTTTTTGGTACATCGATTAGAAGAATATAGTTGCTTGTTTAATAATTTATCAAAATAAGTTATGTTATACATCTCATTAATATGATTGATAGATAAAGGAGTACTTACATTATTTAATAAACTTAATCCAGCAGGTAAAGTTAGATTATTCATTAAAGTATACTAATATTATTATTTTGAAGTTTATAGCGAATATTTACAGCATTATTTTCTTTCTTTGAGGAAATGTTATCTATTGTATTATTCATCATAGTTATATGATTTGTACCTGATAATAATATACCAGATGATTCTGAAGACGCCGTATTACCTAATCCGTTATTTGAAATATTATTTATAGTATTTTCTTTTAATACGACATGTTGACCTTGTGATATAAATATACCAGTAGTTCCTTTCATATGATGACCCATAGAATCACGTCCACTAATACAATAATATCCATGTTCCTTTTTAATATCTCTTACGCTTTGTAAATTTTCTTCTATTGCTTGAATCATAGTACTTGGAACATTTCCACGACCTTTTTCTTGAGAACTAGTGCCATATTTATTAATAATTAATTGCATATCAGTTAATGTATTACCTATATAAAAACCATCCTCGTTTAATACATTTTCAAATTGTATAATATCTCCCACAGGTCCTATCAATTGATTTTTCCCATAACTACCATCTTTTATTTCATCATTTAAACCATAACCTAATACCTCACCACCATCTGATATTATATTTTCAATTGTAGTATTTTCTATTACAATATAATTGTTTCGGGTATTTGATGGTGAATAATCTTTAAATGCACCTACTACGGGACCTGTCGAATTTAATACAATTCCATATGCATTACCATCTAATAAACCACTTACATTTTTAAATATACCATCATATTGTATAGAGTTATCTGATGTATGAGAATTTATAAATAAAGCAGTTTCAGTTTCTACTTTATCTTTAATATATTGTATCGTTTTTTTACCATTGTTTGTTTGTAAATATGCATCAGGATATTTTTCTTGTATAGTATTTAAAAAAGGCGCTGCAAAAAGACATTGGGATAATGTATGAAGCGATGATATATTTGTATTAATACTTTTAATTTGACAATCTTTAATAAATATATGTTTACCACCGTTTAATGATATAGCAGCAACCTCGAAATTTTTAAATATTATATCATGTATCAATAAACCATCATTATTATTACCATGAATGCCATGGTGACTAGATAAATCTAAGCAACCATTTTTAATAATAGTAGAATGAGCAGCGTTTATATCATTACCAAAATTGGAAGGTCCTGTTTTTGGTATGAAAGGTGTATTTGCTGTTTCTATTAATGCAAAAAAACGTTGTTTTAAATTATGTAATGTAGATTGAGATATTTGAAAACCATTTAAATCTAATACAACATTAGAACATTCTATAGTAATAGCTGCAAAAAAACCTAACCGGTATGGATTAGGTGAATATACATTATCATTGAATTGTTCTATAGTAGGTTTAAAATCATTATGTGGGTTAGGGTGAAAAACAATACTTTCGCTTAAAATATATAATCCAGGTTTAGTTATTCTATAAGTCCCTTTATCAAAATCAGTTTGTTGAAGATATATAGGATTTGACCTAGTTTTTAAACTAAAAAATTCTAATTGTCTAAACTTTGGTTCTATATCACGAGTATACCATAAATTATTCATTTATATATTAAGTTATTATTATTTAATCTATTATACGTTTTATTATTATAGAAGATTGTGTATTACGCTTCTCTTTTATATAATTTATAATAGAGGTAACTTGAGATTCAGGTAATATGTCTTTTAAAGTATCTTGCAAAAATTGAAATGTTAATGGTGCATAGTTTTTCTGTGAATTAAATTTTAAATACCCATCCGATAATTGTATAGTAGAATCCGTTAATTGATTTGTTTCAATATATCTAATAATATTATTATTTATATCTGTACGTTTTTCACGCATTTGTTTAATTTCATTATTACTATTCCTTATATTATTATCAATAGTTACCCATTGTTTAATATGCTCTTTAAATATATCACTCATTAATATATTAGATATATTTAAAAACCTAATTTCAACCCATTATGTTGTACTATTTTTTGAGCTGCAAGTAGTATAGAAGGAGTTAAAAAAGCGGGAGAACCACCATGTTTTTTCCTGTTACGATGTAATTTTGTTTTTCTATTATGTTTTTTAGAATGTGTTTTATTATGTTTTTTAGAATGTCTTTTATTACGTCTTGATTTTTTTTTTCCACCTACTTGAATACGTTTGGTTATTCCTCCAAAATTATCACCAGTACCACCTGTACTAGTATCACCAGTACCTTGACCGCCACGTTGTTTACGAAGTTTCATATATATATATATAATATATTTATTATTTCATTTATAATCCTAGACCATGATGTTGAACGTATTTTTGGGCGGCTAAAAGTACGGCGGGGGCGGCAAAGGCAGGCATGCCACCACGTCTGCGTTTGCTGTGGTGCTTGCGCTTGCTGTGGTGCTTGCGCTTGCTGTGGTGCTTGCGCTTGCTGTGGTGCTTGCGTCTGCTGTGGTGCTTGCGTCTGCTGTGGTGCTTGCGTTTGCCGTGGTGCTTGCGTTTGCTGTGGTGCTTGCGTGTGTGCTTGCGTCCACCAGTGTGGGTTTTAGGAGAATAGGTAGCAGCAGCATATCCAACAGGTCCATCAGCAGCTTCTACAACAGAACCGCCATGTTGTTTATGTCTAAATGTACTTGCATGAGTATTTTTAGATTTTCTGCAATAATGACGTTTACCAGTAGTGTATTTGCATCCAGAAGTAGATTTGCAAGTATTATGACTCTTTTTATGGCAATGAGAAGTTCTACGATGTCTACGATAGGAATTGTGTGTTTTTTTAACTTGTCCGCGAGTTTTCATTATAATATATGATAAGAAATTATTTTTCTATTAAATGAAGTCGTTTATTAATACGCATTAATTGAAAAAATATTCCTAAAATTAATATAAAACATATAAATATAAAAGATATAGATAAATAAAGATAAGGATATAAATCTTTTAATACGATATCTACTAAAGGCTTAAGAATTTTACGTAATTCTTGTTTGACACTATCTTTTTGTAATTCTGATATACATGAATTTAAAAAACTTTTAGGCATATTGTATTGGCGACTTATTTTTGCGTGTGTATTTAAACATAAATATCTAACATTGATTTAATGACAAATACTATTAGAAATGCAGATAAGGAATTTGATTTTTCACAAATTCATTTAGGTAACCCACACGCATTACAAGGTGGTTCTTATTTTTCTAAAATATTATTTGGACCTACAGATGAACCTGTATATATACAAACACCAAAATGTAAATGTAATAAAGGTATAATTAAAACAGGTAAAAAAGAGTATATAGATTTATTATTAACAAATGATAATTCTAATTTTGTAGAATGGATGAATAATTTAGAAGAATGTATACAAAATAATATATATAACAAACGAGATACATGGTTTGCAGATTCAGAAGATACTAGTTTGGATGATATACAACAATTATTTACCCCTCCAATTAAAGTATACAAAGGTACCAATTTTTTAGTTAGGTGTAATATTAATTCAAATAAAGGTACAATTAGTACTCTTAATATATTTGATGAACGACAATCGCCTAAACAAAAAGAAGACGTAAGCGAACAATGTCATATGATAAGTATTATAGAAATACAAGGATTAAGATTTAGTCAAAGAAGTTTTCAAATAGATATAAATGTTAAACAAATTATGTTATTATTAAAAACACCAATGTTTAGTGAATGTTTAATATCTAATGATAAGGTCCAATCTAAAAGAGAAAATATTACTATTAATGTTTCAGAAAATGAATCCGATGATGAAGAAATAGTGACGGAAAATAATACAGAAAAACTTAATATAGAAAACCAAAATGTAGAAAACCAAAATGTAGAAAACCAAAATGTAGAAAAACCGAATATAGAAATAAATTTACAGGGTCCAGTTGATAATTCTGGTTTAGAAGAAATAGATTTAGAAGATTCGGGATTACAAAATATAGAATCTGTAACTTTAAAAAAACCAAATGAAATTTATTATGAAATGTATAAAGAAGCAAAACAAAAAGCAATTGCATTACGTAAGGAAGCTTTAGAATCATTTTTAAAAGCAAAACAAATAAAAAATAAATATTCTTTAGAAGAATCAGATGATGAGGAAGATGATAGTGAAGTAGATGAATTAAATTATTTAATAGATTCTTAAAATTTTTATATCGTATATTTCTATATGAAGTCTATAAACTTTGGCAAAATGTTTAAAAAACTAGAAACTTCACATATTTTAGCTGGTGTAGCATTAATAGTTTTAGTATGGGCTTTAATGAAGTATTCTAATAACAAATCTACTTTAGGTTTTAAATCTAATTCATTAACTTCGACTTCACTTGTAAATGAAAATGAATCAACTGGTATGGATTCTAATGTACCTACTTCATCAAACGATACTACTGTAAGTGCTAATGATTTGTTACCCAAAGGTGCATCTGAAGATGCTCCTAGTGGAGAATTAAATGGTATGAACTTCTTAAAAGCAGGTCATCATGTAGGTATTAATACTGTTTCATCATCTTTAAGAAATGCAAATTATCAATTACGTGCTGATCCAAGTATTCCAAAGGCATCTGTAGGACCATGGAACGGTTCTACTATCGAAAGTGATTTAGAAAGGAAACCATTGGACCAATAATAATATAAATATATAGACACATAGTAAATGCAAAACATATCCATAATTCTTATAATTATATTTGTTTTGTTTATATCATATAAAATATATAACGAATCTGATTATTTTCATCTTAAATGTATAGTATCTGATAAAGATTCAAATACTTATTGTGTAAGAGAACGAAAAAATATGGAAGGTTCCGCCGATCTTTTAGCAGATGTTACGATACGATTGAAGAAACTTGTTGCTTATATGGGTAAAACATATCCTACACGAGAAAATGTAAAACGATTGATGAAAAATTTTAATCCCAAACGTGTTGTAGAAACATTACCTAATAGTACATACACTGCTTACAGTGAAAATAAGGGAGAGAAGATTGCATTTTGCTTAGAAGAAAAGAAAGGGCAAAACAAATTAATTGATTTAAATACACTTACATTTGTAGGTTTACACGAATTAGCACACACCATGACTAAATCTATAGGACATAAACCAGAATTTTGGGAGAATTTCAAATTTTTACTGGAAAATGCCGTAAAAATAAAAATATATACTCCTATTGACTACAACAAACAACAAGTTTCTTATTGTGGTATGGATATTACGGATAACCCTCTTTATGATTTGTAAGGTTTAAACACACCTGTCTTGTTAAGTTTGACTTTTTTCCCCTGAGGTACTTGCTCTACTTGAGGATGTTCATTTATAAAAAAATCTCTTTTTACTCCTATTGGAACATTAGGATACGGTTCATAAATTTGTAAAACTGTTTTTTTTTCACGGGGACGTGGGGTGTTTTTCCATGGAGCTTTAGGATATGGTCTTAAATTTTCAAATTTTGGTAATAATTTAAGGTGTGGTGTCGTGCGTTGTGACCAAGGAGTTGGAGTTGCGGTTTTATTACGTAATGTATGATCTATATTATCTGTGCTATGTCTTTTTTTTTTTCGTTTAGTTCCTTTATTATGCGTTTGTCTATATTCGGTTGATGCTGGTCTTGGTTTATGTTTGTCGTGTATTATTTTTAATTCATCAGAAGACCCTATACCTCCTTTTTTAGTTTTTTTGTTTGATTTACTATGTTTCGATAAAAATCGTTTTAAACTCGCTACATTATTAGACGTCATCATACTACAAACCAATTGCTCCTTATAACTATAACGCGGACCACCTTGATGACTGCCACGCATGGTTATAAATATTGAAATTTTTTCAAGATTCATTACATTATTTAAAATAGACTTTGGAGTAAATGCTTTAAAACCCTTAAACGGTTTATCTTCTATGAATACAGGATATTTTTCTGCTAATTCTTTACCCCAACCTTCTTTTTTATTCCATACTTCATTATACTGATTTAACACGGTAAGAGTTTTCTTATTTCCAGACGTTTTTATAATAAAAGTATGTTTAGTTGGTATTTTGTATTTATCGCCTAAAATAAACACCGAACCCGTCCATTTACTTTCTTTTACATTGTTTTTTTTCGTTTTACCCATATATATATATCAACATAAATTGAAAATGATATAACTATTATTTGTATAGTTATATCAAGAATTATGCCGTCATCTAAACGTATGAAAGGAGAAACTCACGACGAATGGTGGAATCGCACCGGAAAAACGGAATGGAATGAAACATGGAAACGTATTCGACAACGGGGCGATCTTTGTGGTTGTACTTATGCGGTTCCGACAAAATGTTCGCAGGGAAAATGCGATGAATGGCCATATGTAAAACTGTGTGATGAATGTAAGCAGTGTAAGTGTGGTAGATGTGCCAATTAAAAGTAATGATAATTTAAATGTCCGTGAATGCTGAATATGGTGTCTAGTAGTAAGGTTGGTATAAATAATATATTTTTTTTATAAATAAGATAAGCAGCAATAAAAAACATAACACAGTGAAAAGGTCTTAAATAATCCCACCAAATGGTTTGATTAAATGCTCCTTTTTTTCTTGATTTAATTATCCATTGAAAAAATAATCCGCAACCCATAATAACATAAAGAATTGCTACCAGTTGATAATATTTGTTGTACTGAATAGACATATATGCAAGATACATAATAACAATACGAACTAAAATGCATACAATATATAATTGTGAAATGTAATTCATTATATATTGTAAACATAAATTGATTTAAAATTTTATGAAGTTTATATAAGTATACTAAAATGGGTGATTCAAAAAGTTCAACTGCTGGTGTTAGTGGTGTTGGTGTTGTACAAATAGTATTTATTATATTAAAGTTATGTAAAACAAATCCTATAGGCGGTTGGCCATGGTGGAAAGTGATGTTGCCCGTGGAATGTTCTTTTGCTTTGATTTGTTGTTGTGGTTGTACTTTTATGGGAGTTACAATCTGTGCTTTAATCGGTGAGAAAGATAATTCAGTATCTACTCCAGGAGATCAATTAACCGTCCAGCAACGTGACATGTTGTATAATATAACTCAAACTACATATCATCAACCATCTACAGAAGTTGGCGTAGCAGTACCATCAGATGCAGATGTAGCTGCAGAATTTCCAACTGCAGAAGTAGTAAATATGGAAGAGGCAGTGTCATCACCTAATACTAGTGAAGAAACCGTCCAAGCAATTCATAGTTTCACAGTGCATAATCCATCTACATCTGCGTTTACTGTAATAAACGAACAACCTAAAGAGGATGTGTAATTTCATTAGAATCTTCTTTCATATAAATTTTATTACGAATAGTTTTTTTAATAAAATATAAAGCGGATACAGCAGAATAATGATTAATCATTTGAAATATTTTTAATATACCACCAGTAATACCAATAATTTCATAAAAAGAATTAGAACCATTAGTTTTAAAAATCCAATAGTTATATAAACCAGTAGTAAGTAATGCGTTTGTAAAAATAAGAAACCTTGTAAAAAATTTTTTAAAAGTTAGTTTAGTTTCAGTATCTATATCTAAACTAGGCATTTTATTTCTATCAATAAAAAGGTCTTCATAATATAATGGTTTAGTTGAGTTATAAGTAACAAGAATAGGATAATTATAATATATAATAACAGCGATTATAAAAATAATAATGCTATCAAAAGGTACATTAATATGAGAAGTAATAATAAAATAACTTCCAGGTATAGTTAATAACAAAGTAAATCTTTTTTTTTCAATACCCATACATTTATTTTCATCATCTGAAGTAGTTTCTATAGTATTATCCATATATTATAAATCAAGATTATAATCATCGTCATTCCCTAGGTCATCAGTTTTAATATGTGATATAGTATTTTCAATTGTCAGTGATTCTGTAGAGCAATCTTGTGTAGATTGTTTTTCTTGCAATAATTTTACAATATCACTTTCATCATAACTCATTTCTTTTGTTAGATTTGGTTTATAATTATTCATATCTAATAATAATTGAAACGAACTAGTACCATAATATCCTTGTTGTCCGCACATAACATTTGCTGATATACCGCACATTTGGTCTAATTCGCCATGTCGAGCCGCTTTCAAAAACATTTCAGGTGTTTCTTCAAAAGAAGCTTTTGCTAAAGGTCCTATATCATCCGCATTAATTCCATGTCTGAAAATAGATACCATTTTACTAGTTGCTGTCATACGATCGCATAATAGTCCTAAATGATGAGAATTAATATATCCATTGTCAAATACTTCTAACAATTCATTATAAATACATTGACGTGCTGCCTCAATACCGAGTACACGTTTAACTTCTTGAATATCATTTGTAATAGTACGTGATGTGTCAATATAATCAAGTGCTAATATTTCAAGTAGGTTACTACCTACAGTATCTAATACCCATGCGTGTTCGTTTACGAATTCCGTATTATTAACGCGTATATGATTAACTAATTTTCTTAGAATAACTTTTTTAATATTTTTAGTACCTCTCAATATAATATTTTGTAAAAGTTGTTCTTGAAATGTTTTAAGTAAATAAATATCATCCATTTGGTCTAATGAATTTGATTTAATTTTCTTTTTATTTAAGATATTTGGTCTAATACGTAATATTAATTCATCATCGTTGTAATCAGAATAAATACATTTAATATCATTTTGATGATAATGTTTTAATGCAAAATTTACATCATCCATTGTAATATTTTTATCTAACATACTTTCTTTATCTAATTCAATGCGAATAATCCATTTAGAATCATTGTTTTCTTGTTTTGTTTCATCAGACGCCATACTTAAACAATCTTTAACCATATTTTGAAATTCATTGTATTGAGAAATTATATTTTGGTCTTGTTGAATAAGTGTTTTTAGATCATCTGGGTCAAAGTAAATTTGAGTACTTTTGGTGATATCTGCTAATTTTGTATGTTCTAATTGTGACATAACATCTTTTGCCTTTGTTTGATTTTGTTCTTCAAATGATTTTAAATAAACCGTCATGGATGGATTTTTTACGTTTTCGGATAAAGATAAAATTTCTTCAATACGAGGTACACCGCGAGTTACATTTGATTTACTGGCAACCCCCGCAAAGTGAAATGTATTCAATGTTAGTTGTGTAGTAGGTTCACCAATACTTTGTGCTGCTATAATTCCACACATTTCGCCTGGATTAACGATAGCTTTTTTATAGGTAAGTATAATCGTTTCAAGCAATAGAATAAGAGCTGCTTTTGTATAATGTTGCACCAACAATTCTCTAGGTGATAGATAATAGTAATACATTAATTTAAATAATAAAGTAGGTTTAAAATAGGTATTACTTTCTAGTATTGTATAGTATTTTTCTAATTCATGATATATTTCAAGAGGTGTAATATCAGACATGGTTTGGGTAGTTAAATGACATTGACCTTTAATATTATTAATTATATGAACAAAAGCAACTGGTATATGAATTCTAGTTTCATTTTGATATTGAAATAATTGCTTCATAATAGTTTCTCTATGAGTTAGTATTAATGTAATATATTCTTTTGTTTTTTTTTGTAAACTATCATGTTCTGATTTAAACCGTTTCAAAGTTCCTTTAGTATATATAGTAGTAAATATCTCGTTTGAGGTGACATCATAAGGAATACTGAAATGGGCATAAATTTCATCAATCGACATTTTACATATAGGTAAATCTTGGTCTTCTACTTTAATAGGGTCAATGCCATCATCGCCATATTTAAATTGGATAATTTTCTTTTTATTATTTCGAACAGTACCATCATATCCAACCATTAAATCTTCCATAGCTTTGACTAATCGTCGTTGAATATAACCAGTAGTAGATGTTTTAACAGCAGTATCAATCAAACCTTCTCGACCACCTTGGGCGTGAAAGAATAATTCTGTTGGTTCAAGACCTTTAATAAATGAATTTTCAACAAATCCTCTTGCAGCAGGGGAATCATCGAATTTTGTAAAATGTGGTAAAGTACGATTTGTAAATCCATAAGGAATACGTTTACCGTTTACATTTTGTTGTCCTAAACATGATATCATTTGGGATATATTAATATCAGACCCTTTAGATCCTGCATTAACCATAATTACAAATCTATTATTTTTATCCAAACTTTCTTTACCAATTTTACCTGCTTTAGAATTTGCTTCATTTAGAATATTATTTACTTGCGTTTCAAATTCTTCTTGATTACTTTGACCTGTTGAATTTTCAAAAATTCCTAGATGCGTTTCATCTATTAGTTTTTTTACATCATTCTTTTTTTCTAAAATGACGTGAGAAATTTTACCTTTAGTAGCATCATCTGCTATTAAATCACTAATACCTACACTATACGAATGTACTTTCATAAATTGATTTATTATACTTTGCAACGAATCGATGAAATCTGATGATTGTGTATGACCGATATCATTATTAATTCGTTGAATTAATCCTGTAGAAGAACCACCTAGACAACTTTTATCTAGTTGACCTCTAATATATTCACCATTTTTAATTTCTAAAATATTATTTGAAGTATCTGCGTTTTCACCAGACGAAAATCGCTTTGTCTTTTTTCGAATAGATATAGAACTGGTAATCTGACTCAATATATCAAAATTAGAAATTTCTTCTTTATCAAATAAAGTAGCATTTAATTTTTGTACTCCTACCAATAAATTCATGGTTTCACGCTTTGTATATTGAGTTTTACTATTTGTAAATAAATATGAACCCAACAGAGAATCCTGATATATACCTACTATAGAAGAATTAGATGCGGGTGAAATCAATTGATATGGTACTGCTGCTAATTTACGCAATTCAACCTCCGCTTGCTCGTCTTGAGGCATATGCAAATTCATTTCATCACCATCAAAATCCGCATTATATGGTTTAGTACATCCAACATTTAAACGAAATGTATCACCTTTTTCCATAATCTTTGCTATATGACACATCATACTCATTCTATGTAAAGTAGGTTGACGATTAAAGAGAACTGCATCACCATCCATCATATGACGATGAACGGTGTCACCTATTTCTATTTTAATAGATTTACGATCTGCATAATTTAATGAAATATTTTCACCATTTTTCTTTTGAAGAATTTTTGCACCGGGATATTCATTCGGTCCTTTTTTTACTAATGATGTTAAATATGCTTTGTTTCGCTCATTTACTTTTATCGGTTTAGTAATATTCATTGCAATCTTTTTTGGTACACCCAATTGTCTAATTGATATATTCGGGTCTGGTGTAATAACAGAACGAGCACTGAAATCTACACGTTTACCCATTAAATTGCCTCTAACTCGACCGGTTTTACCATTTAAACGTTCTTTAATTGATTTTAATGCTCGACCTGAACGTTGTGCAAATTCAGCAATGCCAGGAATTTTATTGTCAACCATAGTAGCTATGAAATATTGCAATACTGTACTCCAATCATTTATAATATTTGCAGCAGCATTTTGTTCTATTTTATCTTTTAATGTCTTGTTTGTTTTTATTATATTTACTAAGATATGCGAAATATCATCCTCACTTCGCTGCTGTGCATCATGCTTTACTGATGGACGAACAGAAGGAGGTGGAACTGCTAACACTTGACATACCATCCAATCTGGTCTAGACCAGTTTGGATCAAATCCCATGAAATTAATGTCATCATCAGTAATTTTTTTAAATATTTTAATTACCATTTCTGGTGTAATCATTTTAGTTAATTTTGAACCATCTGCTAATATACTTTCGACATTCGACCATTCTGCAAATAAAGTTGCTAAACCTTCTTTTTTAATTTTATCTGGTTGTTTACAACCACAACCATCTTCATTACACTCACCACATCTCTTTATTTTACTAGCTAAACTAAATACACTATTCCATCTTTTATCAGAAGATTCATTTAATAGATAATTATATTTTTGCTTACTAATCAACAATTTACTACATTTTAAACAAATTACACGCAAAATTTTCATAACCGTATTTAAATATTGAATGTAAAATACAGGTCTCGCCAAATTTATATGACCGAAATATCCAGGAGTATTAATATAATCTAAACCATCGGTCGGACATAATAGTCCGGGTTCTAAAACACCCATTCTAGGATCAAACAATCCACCTATGACGGGTTTATTATTAATGTAAGTATCTCTAGATGTTATTTCAGCAACCGAATTTTTTCTAATTTCTTCAGGTGATAATATACTAAATTGAATACCAATTATTTTTGCTGATTTTTTATTGTCCTTCATTATTTATCTATATTATATTCACATTCTTTTATTTCAATTTTTAAAGAATGTTATAAATTGAAATAAAAAAATATTTTTAATTCAAAGTAAAAATGCCGAAATCAAAAACACCCGAATCAAAATACAATCTTCGTTCAAATCAAAATAAATCTTTGAAAAAAAAAGGCGGGGGTGATGATGATGGTATAACCCCAGAAGATATAGAAAATCTACCACCACATGAATACAAAAAACTATTGGCAAAATTATTTCCCTCTAACTATATTCAAGAACAATTAAAAAAAAATGAACCAGATGACGATGAAGAAGAAGAAGAAGAAGAAGAAGAAGAAGAAGAAGAAAACAGCGACGATGATGAAGATGAAGACAGCGACGATGATGAAGAGGATAGTGATGAAGAAGAAGACAGTGATGATGATGAAGAAGACAGTGATGATGAAGAATTTAATAAAGGAGATAAAATAAATATTATTCTAACAATTGGTGGTCCAAATGATAGTGATGAAGATAGTGATGAAGATAGTGATGAAGATAGTGATTATGAAAGTAGCAGTGAAGAAGAAGAAGAGGAAGACTCATATGATAATTGGAGTAAAAAGGAATTGCGTGCAAAAATTAAAGAGCATAAATTAAAATGTAAAGATACTTCATCAAAAAAAGAAATGATTCGTGTATTGGAAGAATTTGACGATATTCCTTATGAAGAATGGACGAAAACCGAATTGCGTAATGAATTAAAATTGCGAGAAATTAAGTTTAAACCTAATGATAAGGAAAAAGAGTTAATTAAATTATTGGAAACAAATGACGCAGAATACGCAGTAGAAGAAGTAAATAAAGAAGTTAATAAACTATTAAAGAGTAAAAAAAAAGAAAAAGCATCAGAAAAAAACACGAGCAATGAAGATGCAGCAGAAGCATTACTCGAACTAAAAAATGGAAAACAAGAATCACTAACAGATACTCATATCTTATCACAATTTAAAGAATTGGCACAAAAATTAACCGATAAAGATCGTAAAAATAAACTACTAGGTAAAGCAAAATCACATATAGACTCAATGGAAAAAGAAGTTGAAAAGAATAAAAAACGTAAAGAAAAAAAAGAAAAAGATAAAAATAATAAAACTTTTAGAAAAATGATGAAAGGAAAAACGCTATTGGATGATAAAAAATATTTTGAAAAATTAGAATTAGAACAACAAAATCAAATTATCCAAGAATTTAATAAAGTAAATGAAAATCATAATCAAACCGTTCCTTATCGGTTTCAAGTACTACAATCTGGTATTTCACAAATGCATAAACATGCAGCAATTAAAAAAATTAATACATTGCGGTATATGACACCAGGAGAAGGAGAATATTATAAAGTAAAATATTGGGTAGATGGATTTATGCGTATTCCATTTAATGAAACAAAAGATTTGCCATTGGTGATGGAAGATGGACTTGAAAAAACACATGACTTTATGTTTAATGCAAAAGAAATTCTAGATGAAGCAGTATATGGTTTAGATGATGCTAAAATGCAAATTATGCAAATGATAGGACAACTTATTACAAATCCTAAATCTGTAGGGACTGCTATAGCAATTAAAGGTCCAATGGGTACTGGTAAAACAACACTAGTAAAAGAAGGAATTAGTAAAATTCTTCAACGACCTTTTGCATTTATAGCATTAGGAGGTGCAACTGACAGTAGTTTTCTAGAAGGTCATTCTTACACTTATGAAGGTAGTACATGGGGAAAAATTGTAGACATTTTGATGCAAAGTAAATGTATGAATCCAGTATTCTTCTTTGATGAATTGGATAAGGTAAGTGATACTCCAAAAGGTGAGGAGATTATAGGAATTTTGACACATTTGACTGATACAAGTCAAAATTCGCAATTTCATGATAAATACTTTTCAGAATTAGATTTTGATTTGAGTAAAGCATTATTTATATTTAGCTACAATGATGAAACTAGAGTTAACCCTATTCTTCGAGACCGTATGTATAGAATTCAAACTCAAGGATATGAAACAAAAGATAAGCAAATTATTACAAAAGAATATATGGAACCTAAAATATGTGAAAATGTGAAAATGAAAAAAGATGATGTATTAATTACAAATGAAGTATTAAAACATATCATTGAAAAATACACGGATGAAGAAAAAGGAGTAAGAAATCTAAAACGATGTATAGAAATTATTTATACTAAATTGAATTTGTATAGATTAATGAAACCTAATTCACAATTGTATAAAGAAGAAAAATCATTAGATGTATCATTTCCCTATACTATTACAACTGATATAGTAGATAAACTTATTAAATCGTCAAATAAAGAAGGTGAAAAATCCTATTTAAACTTTTATTTGTGATAAATAGACAGAATAAATTTCTGAACTATATTATAATGAATGTTGAAATTATGGTAATTGCTGGAGGAAAATGTGGAAGTACAACATTGAAAGAGACTTTTAGACATCAGAATTATATAACAATTAAATCACATAATCCTTGGTGTTTTAAAAATCAATTTGGTTATGATGGATTTTTTGAAACAATAAAAAAATCAAGTAAACATCATGAATTAATTATAGTTGATGCATATCGCACTCCTATAGAACGAAAAATATCTAGTTTTTTTCATAATGGAGAACGAAAAATACCAAATTTTTTAAATTTAACAACTGAAGAACAAATAAACATATTTAATTCAGACCATATTTATAGAATTGAAGAACAACATATAATTCATGAAGTATTTAAACGTTTACAACTCCCTGATACTAAAAAATATAATTTTAAAAAAAAATATTTATATCATAAACATAATAATATTGTATTTATTAAATTACACTATAATGATATTAAGAATTGGGATAAACGATTAACTAGTATTTTTTCAAAAACAATTCCAATAGTTAGTGATAATGTTAGTTCTAATAAACCATATTATGAAAAATATAAACAATTTTTAAAAGAATATAAAGTTCCCAAAAAATATTTAGAAGGACAATTATTAAATGACAAAGAATTTAAAATATATCAAACACCATTAGAACAACAACAATATATAGATAAATGGTTACAAAAATCTTATTAGATATAATTCTGTTAAAAATATATCCTAGAAACATCCCCTGATTTATCCCCAAAATGATAAAAATATAGGAATTACTCAAAAAAGTCTTGAAAAAGGAGGATAAAACTTAAACATACATTATATATTATATATTATATGATATATATATAATGAATACTCGAAAATATAAATATAAAGTAAGACAAACTAAAAAAAGAAAAAAAGGGGGCATGAGAAGCACTTCCAGAAGAAGTTCCAAAAGCAGAAGCAGAAACAAATCTCTATCCAGAACAGTTTCGTCTGAAATAAAAAAGATACCCATTGGAACACATATAACGTTTAATGTGGAAAATAGTACAGTAAACATCGGAAATGAATCTTTAAAACTTAATGGGTGTAACTTATCAGAAATGGTTGATTTTCCAGAAACCGGAGATGAAGTTTATATATGTAGGAGTACACAAACACTTCATTTTACAGTATTATATACAAAACAAGGTCTATCAGATATATATAGTTTTGGATTTGAAAAAAAACCGGGTGATGCGCCGTCGAAAGGCGATAATGAGAAAAAGATTTTTACGAATAATGCATTAGGTATTTATTCACCTGATCGCCTTGCAGTGAAAAATAATGAAGTTATATGTATAGATAGTTTTACAATGACAGATAAAGATAGTGAAAAATTTAGGTCTGAACTTAATATGGATGAGGATAGGATACATCACGGTATGATTAAAGGGAGAATACCTTATCAATTTAGACAAATACAACAAGACGGGCAAATAATGACGTATGCTAAAATTATGACGGGTTGGAGACGTAATTATGTTGGTAATTGTGTGTCTATGATACTAAAAGTGTTTCCTTATCGGTCCAAGTGGATAGTAGGAATAATGGCAAGATTATTTCATGGTGGTTAAATATATTAAATACTATTTTTTCGTTGTATTTGTATAATTATTCGTTGTATTTGTATAATTTACTTTTTTTGTATAAAAAGGCATTTGTGTTGGAACAAGTTCCGGTAATCTTTCCATTTTCTTTATTCTATATCCATTCTCGGGTTTTATAAATCTATACAAATATCCTGTACTACGTTTTATACTTAGTATTAGTACTGTGTGTATTAAGTTAAACTTCATTAAATTAAATGGGTATTACAATTTTAAGTTCTATTAATAATATAATTTAAATATAATATTTCAAAGTTATAAATGGCCTCATTAAAGCAGGGATATGCATTTATATTGAAGTCCATTAAAAAAGATAAAAAACTAAAACCTATCGTAGATACATTAAAAAATAAAACTTATATTGTATCTGGTTCTACGCGTGGTGTGGGTTTAAATATTGCTACAAAATTAGCAGGACAAGGTGCTAATATTGTAATTACGGGTAGAACTACTGAACCTCATCCAAAATTGGATGGAACGTTAACGACAGCAAAAGAATCTATTATAAAATCAACGAATAATAAAAATTGTTTAGCATTACAGTGTGATATTCGTAAAGATAATGATATCAATTATGTGATAGAACGCACTTTATATAATTATGGTTCTATTGATGGTGTAGTATTAAATGCCAGTGCTTTGTCGTTGAAAAACACATTGAATCAAACAAAAAAAGAGGTGGATTTGATGACTTCGGTAAATATAAATGGTACTTATTTACTTGGTCAGGCCGCATTAAAACAAATGACGAACGGTCACATGATTATTATAGCACCGCCTATTGATATGTTGTATACAGATGATTGGTGGGTAAATCATATGTATTATTCCATGTCAAAATTTAATATGTCGTTGATGGCGAAGTTTTGGAATAAAGAGTTTTCAGAAGTAGGAGTAAATACGCTTTGGCCGCGAACCACGTTAGATACGGCACCAGTTCGTAATATACTAGGTGGTGACGAAATGGTAAATATATCTAGAACACCAGATATAATGGGAGATGCTGCCATGCAGATCTTTAAAACGGACCCTATGATATGTAATGGTAATAATTATATAGATGATGAGGTATTAGCGAGTTTGGATATAGATGTAGAACAATACCGAGTAAATAAAAATATAAATGAGAAGGATTTAATGCCGGATTTTTTCTGTTAAAAAGGTATAAATATAATTACTCTACTAATATAGATGCGAACATTATCCTCTTTATTAGTTAATAGTTTGCAAACAAATTTAAAAACCAATGTTTTAGGTAAAAAAATAAATGGAAATTGGCAATGGACTTCTCGCGAAACATTGTTACAAAATGTTTTTTATTGTCAAGAAATATTAAAAACAGAAAATCTTAAACAAGGTGATCGTGTTGCGTATAAGGGCGAGAATTCCGTAGAATGGCTTTCTTGGAATTTGGCGTGTAATTCCATTGGATGTGTATGGGTCCCAATGTACACAAATCAAAATATGAATTATTGTAATCATGTAATAAAAGACAGTGGTGCCTCATTATGTATCACTGACAAAAGTGATATAAGTTTTTTAAATACAAAAATTATAGATAACGATATAGTAGATATATCAAATACAGTATATAATTTAGATTTTGTAGAAAATGATATAGCTACTTTAATTTATACCTCTGGTACAACGGGTTCTCCTAAGGGTGTAATGCTTTCGAATGAAAATATTATATCGAATATAGAATCAATACATTCACGATTTTATGACATGCAAACTACTGTATCATTAAATATATTACCGTGGGCGCATATATATTCACAAACGTGTGAGTTATATTATAATGTATTAAATAATAATCGTATAGCAATTGCAACAAACCGAGAAAATTTCATTAAAGAGTGTTCTGAAATACAACCAGAATCGCTCTATATTGTACCACGTGTACTAGAGTTAGTAAAATCAAAAATAGATATGTTGGATATTCCTTACATAAGAAAACTAATACCATTTGCATTGCGACGTATATTTGGTTCTAGATTACAAGTGATTTTTACGGGTGGTGCAAAATTGGAACCAGAAACACGAGAGTTTTTTAAAAAACAACATATTTTGATATGTGAAGGATATGGTTCAACGGAATTATCACCCATGGTATGCGTAAATCATATGAATAATCCACGTAATGAAAAGAGTATAGGTAAAATGTTAGATGGAATAGTAGCAGAAATTGTGGACGGTGAACTACAAATATCAGGACCAAATGTGATGCAAGGGTATTGGGGACAGGCGGAGGCAACCGAAAAGGTATTAGTAGAGCGCGAGGGGAAAACGTGGTATAAAACAGGTGATGCAGCTAGATTAGAAGATGGATTTGTGTTTTATGAAGGGAGAATTGGTGATAATTATAAGTTAAGTAATGGTAAATTTGTAAATGTAGAACGTGTGGAAACAATTATAAAAAGACATGTAGATTGTAATTGTTTGGTATTTACTAGAGATGGAACACATAATGAATTAATTGTGAATAGAGAATTAAATCATGATATTTTACAATTAATCAATAATGATTTAGATAAATATTTACATATAAAACACACCTACTGGATGAAAAATGAAAATTGGGATGATTATTTAACTCCAAAAATGAGTATAAAAAGAAAGCAATTAATAGAAGATTTTAATAACGGTAAAATAGCAACTGTATTAATCGATTATTAACATTAAAATGCTTTATACAATAAGGAACCTTTTGCTGGGTTTTTTAATAATAAATATCCGGTATAAAATAAAAATCCAAATCCTAGTATACCTATAGGCACGCTTCCATATCGTAATTCAAATAAATGAAATAATGAAGTAATTTGATTTGCCTTGTTTAGTTCTGTCCCATACACATTATAAGGAGTAAAACCTTGTATATATAGCAAACCTAAATAAAATATACCTAATGAGATTAATGTTACTATAGATTGCATATCTATAAAACGAGGCAAAGTAAGTAAAGGAACCCAGTGACTCATAATAATAGCAAGAATTCTAAAATATACTACAATTTCACTATTTAATGTTCTTGATGTTAGATTAGTGTTATTTGTAATGTAGTATGCAGCAAATAGATCCCACATAACAGCCATAACAGCAACTATAAAAGGATTAGCAGTTATTACTTTATTGATATATAAAAAATACCATACTATAAACCACCACGAAAATATATTATAAACACGTTCTGTTTTTTCATTCATATATATATATATATATATATCAATTAAAATTTGGGTATTTTAAAATTATCACTTGCTTTAGTTACCGCTTCCGCTACTTCTTTATCACACACAGAATGACCTGCTTGGACCACAACCATTTTACTTTTTGGTAAAGATTTATGCATTTCCCACGCCATTTCCATGGGACAAATAAAATCAAACCTGCCATGAACAAATGTCGTTGGTATGTGTTTAACCTTTTTAATATTCGATTTTAAAATCATTTGATTTGGTTTTAAAAACCAATCATGCATTAAATAATGATTATATACTGTTGCACCATTTAGCATATCCGTGTAACTATCTCCACTTACTTTACTAGTTATATGATGATCGCTTGTATCATTGAATAATTTTAAATACTTTTTTCGTGTTTTTTTGTTTTTAGATTTGAGTTTTTTAGTATAAGCACGACTAAGTTGTTTTTCCGTATCTTTTAAGTAATTTAAACCAACGGAACTATACATGCGATCTAAACGTTGAGGATTCATACCACGAATTACACAATCCTCAAATTCATTATGCCAATACATATTGGTAAATCCACGTAAAATGAGTCCAGCGGTATGTTGTGGATGTGATTGGGCGTATAACATTGCTAAAGCAGCACCCCAACTTCCACCCGTGACTAACCATTTGTTCTCGCCCATGTCCTCGCGAATAACCTCCATGTCTTGAAGCATTCTTTGGGTAGTGTTGTGTTTGGTACCTGGTGTAGATTTACCGGAACCGCGTTGGTCCATGAGGACAATATTGTATTTATTGGGATTAAACAATTGTGCGTTGGTAGGTCTGCATTTGTCGCCCGGACCACCGTGTAGATAGATGGCAGGAAACCCTTTTGGATTCCCGTAAAATTCTACATATACTTTAATATTATTACCCATATCATAGTGTTTGGTATGATATGGCTTTCGTTTTGGATATAGTTTCGTCATTATATTATGGCGAGAAAATAA
>MDSW01177755.1_pt1 | contig 36199 bp, 30 predicted proteins | sample 811171 | NCBI WGS metagenome assembly MDSW01 (sample SAMN05326641, study PRJNA326480) | marine metagenome | isolation source: seawater | place: Atlantic Ocean: North West | collected 2012 | reverse complement strand
GAAGCTATCCCGCTCCCTTTTTCACATCTCGCCCCATACTCTGAGATGCAAAACGCTACTGGACCGATGCCGGTGTCTGTTGTAATGGTTTTGATTAGACAGTCGTTGGTCGCGTTCATGTTTATGGCCGCCTTGCTTTTTGCCGTTGGCGCGAGTTGGTTCTATAGGTATAATTGGACGCAGGTTGCGGCTTGATACGCTGACCGCAATCATGGTATCGGCTAGGCCATAATTCCCGAGGAGACTTCGCCAAAACTTCAGCGATCGCCAGCTCCCCTTTAAAATGAGGGTACCGGGATGTTTTGGCTGAAGTTTTTGCCGGAAGGCCATAAACCCTATCTACATCTGCGTACGTCCATCCTTTTTTGGACAGCAGAAATTTAATTTCATCGGGGGACTTGTCGTGAGTAATGCGCGACATTAGTGTGACCTAAATTGCCAGCTAGGGGCTGGTTTGTTGAATGTAAAATATGAACTTGTTGATATACATAACGCATAATGCGTACTTAGTCAACAAAATGCGTATGGAGAAGAAGAGAGATGACGAAAGATGAAGATTTTGAAGGCGAAAAGATGGGTGCAGGAGCTGTTATGGAGCGGATGAAGAGGGCAATTAAAGTTAATTCCGATAAGGAATTAGCAGATTTCCTGGGGGTATCCAAGAGTACAGTGTCTTCATGGAGAAGGAGAAACACCATACCATACGCAGAATGCGTCCTTTTGGCATCCCAGGGGTACGCAACTCTGGACTGGCTCGTCCGCGGTGTTGACAGCGAGCGACCCTCATGGGGTCTGCACGGCAGCGACATAGATTACGAACTTCTTGCGGTAATGGTGCTGCAGGAGGAGGCTAGGGATTTTTGGGCAAACATTAAAGATCCGTGGCAACGCGCCCTTATGATAGCAAAAAACCTGGTGTTAAATTATGAGAAATACCGCGAAATATTAACCAATGAGGTGGAACAGCACGGGGTCTCAAGAGATGTGTTTATTAATCACCTTAAGAAGGCCTTTAACGCCTTTTCTAAGACAGCTACAATTGAGCAAGATTAGCACCCTCAAGCGTGTCCGACTTCTAAGGTGCCGTGCGCCATAATAGGATGTTCATATCCTTTTGATATATATAGAAAATAATGGAAGTTGGTCACGCCTTTCCTGCATTGAGACACATGTCCGACTTCTGGCCAGATATGCGGACACCGGCAACACAGGCACACGCCCTTAAATGCGGCGTAAAATATACGCTTTTAGAAACTCCCAGCAGCTCTGGCCCCTGTCCCATTCGCCTGCAATACCACCTTGATGAGCGAGGGTTAGCTATATGAGACAAAAAAAGCAAAAAAAAATGCGACGAAAATCGCCGCGCCGCCCGGAAAGCCACGGTATCTCTTGCCTCCCCGTCCCAGTACATCCCGTTATATCCCGCTTAATCCCGGATACAAAATTGTCCCATACCTAGCACTAACTTACAGCCACTAGAGTGCATTGTGAATAGGTTGGCTCAATTCACTCTAATGACTACCATGCATCCCTTCCTCATCAGAAAGAAGGTTCTGTATTCTTTTAAAGAAGTCTTCTGCTTCAACGATCTTGCGAGTTGGCGTCCAGTGCAATATTGATTCTTTATTCGTCCAATACGTTTGTAGCGGGCCCGATAGAAATAGATCTGTATTGAAATCTGCGACTAATCGTGATGTTGCATTAACATGTTGCGCCTTATGTTTAAAGCTGCCAACGACGCATGCATTTCGTGAGAGAGGAAATATAACATCTGTGTTGTGATGGCCAAATCCGAGGGGTGTTGGGTGTTGTGTCGGCGTATTTTGACGAAGCAACACAGGATGATCACAAGTGATAAATAATCCGGTTTTTAAGTCGGTCTCTATGAAGGTCCATTCTCTCCGCCCAAGTGTTTCAAGTATCAGACTCAGAAGCTCGAACTCCTCCTTTATTTGGGCTTCACGCGCTACTTTAAAGGTATATTCTTTGCGTTCATGGAAGTTTTTAGCTTGTTCGTACGAAACATTACTTTTGGAATTAATGAAACCCGCCTCTTTCGCTTTCCTGATCTGACTTTCATACCTCTCAGGTGTGGCGAGCACTGAATCCATTATACGTTCAGAAAACATTTGCACCGAATGTCTTCGGGCTTCCCTGTAATTCGGATTTCTTACGGCCAATAGGGCTATGAGATTGAACAGTAAATGTGCGTTCTTATCATAACCTACCTGTTTCTGCTTCATTATCGCGGCTATTGCGTGATCAATCTCGGATTCTAATGGGCTCAAGGCTTGTTCAATGGCATCTATTGGATAACCTTCTATATCAACTCTGTTGAAATCTCGCTGTGCTCCTACGCCTTTTGGCTTTGTTTGAAATAACTTTCTTTGTTCAAGATCAAAGCAATGCAGCATGCCATCTTTATTTGTAAAACGTTTCAGATAGAACTGTGGTACCCAGTGGTGATTGCGCGCCGGTTTTGAGGTCAAAAAGTATTCCCCTAGGTTCAAATGAATGCTAATTCACGAATTATAATTCTCTCTCATCTTAAGGGCTAGTTCTATTAGAGCACTTCAGGGAAAATAGGTGACCTCTTGAGGCCCAGTCAAAGCCTTGCACTCGCTTTCGATACGCAAGGTATTCCTGTCGTTTAAAGTTTTAAAAAGGTGAAACAAAATTTTTTCTCTCAGGCGTCCCCCCCTTGCCCCAAACATCTAGAACCTCATAAAAACAATTTATACTTGCAAATCGGTTACACTAAAGAGTTGTCAAGCCTTTGGTATTCATTATATTATGACTGGGCATAGTCTTTATATTTTAGAGGTGACGAAACATGTCCAGGAAAGGTCAACATGTGGTGCCAAATGGGGGCAAGTGGAGCGTAAGGCGCGCTGGGGCATCGCGGGCGTCCGGCACCTATGACACCCAGAAGGAAGCTATAGAGAAAGCGAAGGAAATAGCTCAGAACCAGCACACTGAGCTGTATATCCATGGCCGGGACGGACGAATCAGGGAAAGGAACTCTTATGGTCGGGACCCCTTTCCTCCCAAGGGATGATGGTTGATCAAATCTGATTTCGAGACCTGCGTTTTTATCAATTGCCCCTTTGATGAAAAATACGAACCTGTATTGCAGGCGATACTGTTTTGCATTGTTTATTTGGGATTTTCTCCACGGCTTGCCACTGAACGAAACAATTCTGCGGAATATCGATTGGACAAAATTGCTGAATTTATAGAAGGCTCCAAATATTCCATTCATGATCTGAGCAGATGTCAGGCCACCAGAAAAGGTGAACATTACAGACTGAACATGCCTTTTGAACTGGGAGTGGATTACGGATGTCGCAAATATTTCGGCAGAGGACGGGAAGATAAGAAGATTCTCATTCTGGAGGAAAAGAAATACCGATATCAGGCATCTATCTCTGATCTTGCCGGGTGTGATATTCAATCCCATAGCGGAGACTTCGAAAAAGCTGTCAGAAAGGTGCGAAACTGGCTGGTCTGTGAGGCCGACGTAACGGCCGAAGGTCCGAAAAGAATTCTTGGCGCCTATGCAGACTTTCAGGAATGGCATTATGAACGGCAGCTCGAAAAAGGGTTTTCGGAGGAAGATATTCAGGATTACCCTACCAACGAATTGCTGGACGCCATGAAAATTTGGGTGGCAGAAGGGAAGCCAATTTAACGTCCGGGTTTCCATAGCCTCCCGCTGGCTTTCCCCGACTTTCAAGGAGTAAAGCCCTCTGTTGCCTCTCGACATTGACAGGGGGAGCCGCTAGCATGTTAAATAAATATGACAACTTTTAAACCGACATATCATCGGCATCGGAACGGGGATCATGGTTAAAGCACGGCTGCTCGCCCTCAGACAAGTTTTGCGGGAACAGGGACTCGCGGGGTTTGTGATCCCGCACACCGACGAACATCAAAGCGAATATACCCCGGCCTATGCGGAGCGGCTGGCCTGGCTGACCGGCTTTACCGGATCGGCGGGCGAAGCGGCCATCACACTTAGCGAAGGCGCAATTTTTGTGGATGGACGATACACCCTGCAGGTGCGCCAGCAGGTGGACAGCCATTTTTTCACGCCGCTGAAACTGCATGAAGACCCGATGGAAGACTGGTTCGCGGCCCGTGTCAAGACGGGGGAGCGGATCGGCTATGATCCCTGGCTGCATACCCGGGATTGGCGGGCCAGAATGTCCCGGGCGCTGGCGGAAAAAGGCGCAGAGCTGGTGCCCGTGGCGGGAAACCCCATTGATGCGCTGTGGCAGGACCGGCCGGCCCCGTCCGCCGCACCGGCCGTACCGCATCCCCTCGCCTATGCCGGCGAAGACAGCGCCAACAAACGCCAGAGACTCGGCGCCGACCTGCGGGCCAAGGGTGCCGAGGTCGCGGTGCTGACCCTGCTGGACAGCATCGCCTGGCTGTTCAACATCCGGGGCCAGGACGTAGCACACACGCCCGTGGTGCTCAGCTTTGCCCTATTGTATCAGGACGGCCGCGCCAAGCTGTTTCTGGATCCGGCCAAGGTAACGCCAGAATTGCAGACGCATCTGGGGGACGGGGTGGAACTTCTGTCCCGGGACAGCTTTGTCTCTGAACTGGGCCGGCTCTCGGGCAAAAAGGTTCTTGTGGACCCCCGAAAAACCCATGCGGCGGTGTTTGACCATCTGGACGATGCCGGCGCCGAGATTATCACCGGGGATGATCCCTGCATTCTGCCCAAGGCGCGCAAAAACAGCGTGGAACTCAAAGGCGCGCGCAGCGCCCATCTGCGCGACGCCATTGCCATGTGCAAGTTTCTCTACTGGCTGGACAGGGAAGGCCCCAAGGGCACCGTCGATGAACTCACAGCGGCGAACAAGCTGCTGCGCCTGCGCCAGGAACAGCCCCTGTTCCAGGACACCAGTTTCGATACCATTTCCGGGGCCGGGCCCAACGGCGCCATTGTACACTATCGGGCCACGCCGGAAAGTAACCGCCCCTTGCAGCCAGATATGCTGTATCTGGTGGATAGCGGCGGTCAATATCTGGATGGCACCACGGATATTACCCGCACCATCGTAATCGGCAGCCCGACGGAAGAACAGAAAGACCGCTTTACCCGGGTGCTCAAAGGCCATATCGCGCTGGCCCAGGCCCGCTTTCCCAAAGGCCGCAGCGGCGCCCATCTGGACAGTCTGGCGCGCAAACCGTTATGGGATGCGGGACTGGATTATGATCACGGCACCGGTCACGGGGTCGGCAGCTATCTCGGTGTGCATGAAGGACCTCAGGGAATCTCCCGACTGAGTTTTTCCACCCCTCTCGAAGAAGGCATGATCCTGTCCAATGAACCGGGATATTACAAGCCCGGGGAATATGGCATCCGCATCGAAAACCTGGTGGTCGTGACAGAAAGCCGCATCGACGAAGAAGAACGACCGATGCTGACCTTCGAAACCCTCACCTATGTGCCCATCGACACGCGCCTGATCAATGAATATATGATGAGTGGGGCGGAGATCACCTGGCTCAACATTTATCATGCCAAGGTGCGCGAATTGATCGCCCCGCATCTGGACGGCGAAGAAAAAGCTTGGCTGTTGAAGGCTACAGAATCCCTGATAGCGCTGTGAATGACGGATCGTTCCGCCCTTCCAGAGGGAGCACAATGACGTTTTTCCTTTCACGCCCGTTCACCGTGAGTGCGTGGCGCGCCAGTATCGAAGCCATCCAGGGCAAAGACGGGAGGGGAAATTCAGCCCAGCCCCATCATCAGGGAACGCTGATTACGGAACAGGGTAGTAAGAAACCGGCACACCGCGTCGATGCGGGCAACCTTCCTCAGGTCCTCATGCACCACCAGCCAATATTGACGATCAATGTAAATTTCATCCGGCAGTACCGGCACCAGTTGCCGTTCCGCGCTGGCCATAAAACAATGCACCATCGCCAGCCCTACCCCATCGAGAACCGCGTTATACTGGGCCATGACATTGGTGCTGCGAAACACCAAGTGGGGATCGCGGATTACATCGTCAATAAAACGCAGTTCCGGCATCTGGATCAGATCATCAATATAGCCGATAAAATCATGGCCGGTGAGATCCTCGCGACGGCGGATCGGCGGGTGCGTATCCAGATAGGCCCGGGTGCCATAAAGCCGCAGCCGGTAATCACTGAGCTTCCAGGCCACCAACCGCCCGGAATCCGGCCGGGCCAGGGAAATGGCGATATCCGCTTCGCGTTTTGACAGGCTCATGCGCCGGGTTTCCGCGATCAGTTCCAATTCAATATGGGGATATTGAACCCGGAATTCCCGCAGATGCCGAGCTACAATCTGGGTGCCGACCGCTTCCGGCGCGGCGAGGCGCACCGTGCCCGAGGTGCTGGCGTCCTTGCCGGAAATTTCCTGATACAACGTGTTGGACTGCGCCTCCATCTGTTCGGCCAATGGCAACAGCCGTAGCCCGGCATCGGTCAGTTGATACCCCCGCGGGGATTTGTCAAACAAACGGGCATCAAGCGCCTTTTCCAGCGCCGCAATGCGCCGGCTTACCGTGGTATGATCCACATGCAGCCGCTGCGCCGCTGTCACCAGTTTGCCGCGGCGTGACAATTCCAGAAAATATTTCAGATCATTCCAGTCATACATTTTTCAAAAACTGTCCTGTCTTCAAGGCTCCCGATCCTGAAAAAAGCATTTTGGCCCGGCTCATTTCAGCCCGGTTCATATTGTGCATTTTTGCAGATTAAGTGTGAGTATTTTGTCATAGCCTTGCATTTTTGTCTCTATTAAACTGCAATAAAAATACACCTGTTGGGTCAAAACAGGGGCGAGGCACAAAATTTCGACGATTGGCTTGATCGGGCAATGGCCCGTCAACCACGGCCAGTCGGCCCAAAATGTCAGCTTGAGACGGGGCCCATGCGGCCCTGATGATCCGGAGAAGGAACCATGACCAAAACCTATACCCATTTTATCAATGGTGAGCATTTCACCGGCAGCAGCAACCGGTTTGGTGACGTGTACAACCCGACCCTGGGCGAAGTGAGTGCTCAGGTCCCCTTTGCCAACCGGGACGATGTGGACAAGGCGCTGGCAGCTGCCGAAGCGGCATTCCCGGCCTGGGCCGCCACCTCCGTGTTACAACGCTCCCGCATTATGGCCCGCTACACCCAGTTGCTGTATGAACATCAGCCGGAGCTGGCCGAACTGGTCTCTTCCGAACATGGCAAGGTGTTTGAAGACGCCATGGGCTCCGTGCTACGCGGCATCGAGGTTGCGGAATTCGCCAGCGGCATTCCGCAATTGCAGAAAGGAGAATTTTCCGACGGCGTGTCCGGGGGAATTGATCTTTATTCCATGCGTAAACCTCTGGGCGTCTGCGTGGGCATCACCCCGTTCAACTTCCCGGCCATGATCCCGCTGTGGATGGCATGCATGGCCATCGCCTGCGGCAACACCGTGGTCATTAAACCCTCCGAAAAGGATCCGGGTTGTCCGCTGCGGCTGGCAGAATTGTTTGTGGAGGCCGGCGGTCCCAAAGGCGTATTTAACGTTATCAATGGCGACAAGGAAACCGTGGATGTGCTGCTCACGGATGAACGGGTCAAGGCCGTAAGTTTCGTGGGCTCCACCCCCATTGCCAAAGAGGTCTATAAAACTGCCACCGCCCACGGCAAACGCTGTCAGGCCATGGGCGGGGCCAAGAACCACATGCTGATCCTGCCGGATGCGGATCTGGAGGATGTAGCCAATGCCCTGATGGGGGCGGCCTATGGATCCGCCGGCGAACGTTGCATGGCGATTTCCGTTGGGGTCTGTGTGGGCGACGAAGTGGCCGACAAGCTGGTGGAACTCCTGAAACCCCGCGTCGAGGCGCTCAAAATCGGCCCCAGCCATGAAAGAGGGCTGGAGATGGGCCCGCTGGTGACCCGGGAACATCGGGAAAAGGTCATGAATTATATCCAGATGGGTGTGGAGGAAGGCGCCGACCTGGTTGTGGATGGCCGCAACTTTACCCTGCCCGGTTATGAAAACGGCTTTTTCCTAGGCGGCAGCCTGTTTGACAATGTCAAACCGCATATGCGCTCCTATCAGGAAGAAATCTTCGGGCCGGTGTTGCAACTGGTGCGGGTCAAGACCTTTGAAGAAGGTCTGGCACTGGCCACCGAACACCCATATGGAAACGGCACCTCCATCTTCACCCGCAACGGCGCAGCAGCCCGCACCTATGCGGACAAGGTGGAAGTGGGCATGGTCGGCATCAATGTGCCGATCCCCGTCCCGCTGGCCTTCTACAGCTTTGGCGGATGGAAACAGTCCGCCTTTGGGGATCACAACCAGTATGGCCAGGAAGCCGTGCGGTTTTATACTAAGGTAAAAACCGTTACCGCGCGCTGGTCCGAAAAAACACTGGCCACCGATTTCTCCATTCCGACCCTGAAGTAACGGGCGGAACCAGGGCCCGGCTTCTGCCGGGCCTTGGTGATTTCAGGACCAGAGACCGTTTGCCAATCAAAGGATACGCATATGGACTTCAGTCTTACAGAAGAACAGCGGGCCATCCAGGATATGGCCCGGGATTTCGCGGAGCGGGAATTTGCCCCCCATGCCGCAAAATGGGATGAAACCCATCATTTTCCCGAGGACAAGCTGAAACAGGCCGCAGAGCTGGGCCTAGCGGCCATTTACGTCCGCGAAGACGTCGGCGGGTCCGGCCTGGACCGTCTGGATGCGGCCATCATCTTTGAGGAGCTGTCCAAAGGTTGCACCTCCACAGCGGCGTTTCTGAGCATCCATAACATGGTCACCTGGATGATCGACCGATACGGTTCGGATGAATTACGCCGGAAATACTGCCCAGGACTGGCAAAATTTGACTTGGTTGGCAGTTATTGCCTGACGGAACCCGGCTCCGGCTCCGACGCGGCAGCGCTTAAGACCCGGGCGGTGCGGGACGGCGATCATTATGTGCTGAACGGCAGCAAGGCGTTTATTTCCGGCGGCGGGCGTTCGGACGTGTATGTGGTCATGGTGCGCACCGGCAAAGACGGCCCGAAAGGCATCAGCGCCCTGGTGGTGGAAAAGGAGACGCCAGGGCTCAGTTTTGGCGCACAAGAGAAAAAATTGGGCTGGCACAGCCAACCCACCAGCATGGTGATCTTTGAGGACTGCCGGGTGCCGGTGAGCAACCGGCTGGGCGCAGAAGGCGAAGGGTTCAAAATCGCCATGAAAGGCCTGGACGGCGGCCGACTCAATATCGGCGCCTGTTCCCTGGGCGCGGCGCAGGCCTGCCTTGACCTGACCATCACCTATATGAAGGAGCGCAAACAGTTCGGCAAGCCTCTCGCCGATTTCCAGGCCCTGCAATTCAGACTGGCGGACATGGCGACGGAACTGGAAGCCGCGCGGCTTCTGCTCCACAAGGCCGCCGCAATGGTCAGCGCCGGCGCACCGGAAGCTACCCGATATGCGGCCATGGCCAAACGCCTGGCCACGGATACAGGGTTCAAAGTGGTCAATGAGGCGTTGCAGCTGCACGGCGGTTATGGTTATCTCAGGGATTATCCGGTAGAACGGTTCCTCCGGGATGTGCGGGTGCACCAAATCCTGGAAGGCACCAACGAGATCATGCGGTTGATCGTTTCCCGCCAGCTTCTGGCCTGACCGGTCCATGGAAAAATACTGGCCCATAGAAAAATACCGCCCCATAGAAAAATAAGGAGAGCCTATGACCAGCGAAGCCGAAATACTGTTTGAAGAAAAGGGCGGCCTGGGGATTGTCATCTTGAATCGCCCCCGGACGCTCAATGCGCTGAGCACCGCCATGTGCCGGGCGCTGGATGAAAAACTGATCCACTGGGCCGGGCGCGAGGACATTCAGGCAGTTATTATTGAAGGCAGCGGTGAAAAAGCGTTCTGCGCCGGCGGAGACGTGCGGGCGCTGGCGGAAAACGGGCCGAAAGACCCTCGGGCCGCCGAAGAATTCTTTGCCACCGAATACCGCATGAATGCCCGGATTTTTCATTTTCCCAAACCCTATATCGCGCTGATTGATGGCATTGCCATGGGCGGCGGTGTGGGCGTCTCGGTACATGGCTCACACCGGATCGTGACGGAACGCACCCTGTTTGCCATGCCGGAAACCGGCATTGGGTTGATCCCCGATGTGGGCGGCAGTTACTTTCTACCGCGCCTGCCCGGACGGCTAGGGCTTTATCTGGGCCTTACCGGCGCACGGCTCAAGGCGGCGGATACGTTATATGCCGGTATCGGCACCGCTTATGTGCCTTCCGACCGGCTTGCGGCACTGAAAGCGGCACTGGTGGAACGCCCCCTCAACGGCCCCCAGGATGTGGATGAGGTCATTGCCGGGTTCGCTGAGGATCCGGGCGCGGCACCGCTGGATGAATTCCGGGACCTGATCGACGCGGCATTTGATGAAGACAGCGTGGAAGACATTTATGATCATCTGGATGCTCTGGATCATGACTGGGCCCGCCAGACACTCACCGGCTTGCGCCGTCTGTCCCCCACCAGCCAGAAACTGGTTATGGAACAGCTGAAACGCGGAGCAACACTGGATTTTGATGACTGTATGATCATGGAATACCGGCTGGTCAATCACTTGGTCTCCTATCAGAGCGACTTTTTCGAGGGCGTGCGGGCGGTGCTGATTGACAAGGACAATAGCCCGCGCTGGTCGCCGGCGTCACTGGAAGAGGTGAGCCGGGATCATGTGCTGAAACATTTTGAGAGCCTTGGGGACAGGGATTTGAAACTCTGAGGTTGGGGTTTCGGGCAGGACACTATCGAACACAATGACGGGAGCTGCATTATGGCGACAATAGCATTTATCGGACTGGGCAATATGGGCAGCGGCATGGCCCGCAATCTTTTAAAGGCCGGACACCAGGTCAACGCGTTTGACCTGAATGCGCAAGCGGTGGCGGCCCTTGAGGTCGATGGTGTCGTGGCGGCGGAAAGCGCGGCCCACGCCGTTAAAGGCGCCGATGCCGTGGTCACCATGCTACCGGCCGGGCAACATGTCAAAACGGTGTATCTGGAACCAGACGGGGTTCTGGCCCATTGCCGCCCCGAGGCCATCCTGATGGATTGTTCCACTATTGATGTGGACAGCGCCCGGGAAGTCATCGCCGCAGCGGCCCAAAAAAATATTCTTATGGTGGACGCCCCGGTCTCCGGCGGTGTCGCGGCGGCGGCGGCCGGCTCACTCACTTTCATGGTCGGCGGCACGGCAGAAGCCTTTGACGCGGCCCGTCCTTATCTGGACGTCATGGGTACCAACATTATCCATGCCGGTGATGCCGGGGCCGGCCAGGCCGCAAAAATCTGCAACAACATGATGTTGGCGATCCAAATGATTTCCGTAGCGGAAGGGTTTGTTCTGGCGGAAAAACTGGGGCTTGATGCGCAAAAACTGTTCGATATTTCCTCCAAGGCATCCGGACAGTGCTGGTCGCTGACCTCCTATTGCCCGGTACCGGGGCCCGTCCCCACCTCGCCGGCCAATAACGACTATAAACCCGGCTTCGCCGCCGCCATGATGCTCAAAGACCTGAGACTGTCCCAGTCTGCAGCGAAAAACAGCGGGGCCCAGACCCCTCTGGGAGCATTGGCGGAACAGCTATACAGCCAGTATACAGAAGCCGAAAATGCCAACACGGACTTTTCCGGCATCATCAACATGTTGAGAAAGGGCTGAGAATCAGGCCGCCGGAACGCGAACTTCCATTCCGTCAAGCGCTCCGGACACTTCGATCTGACAGCTCAGGCGGCTGTTTTCTTCACGATTGTCGAGAAAATCAAGCAGCGAGTTTTCATCTTCCCCCGGCGTACCGGTAAGGGCCTTGAAGGTGTCGGGCACAATAATATGACAGGTGGCACAGGCGCAGGCGCCACCACAATCGGCATCAATGCCGGGGACGCCGTTATTCACGGCCGCTTCCATGACGGACGCCCCATCTTCCGCGTCCACCTCATAGCGGGTTTCATCTTCCGTGATGAAGGTAATCTTCGTCATAAACCGATACTCCAGTCTGTTTTTTAGGAGCTTTTCATATAGAGAAAATATCAGACGCGATCAAGTATCGGGGATGGTAATTGCACTGGTGGCCTTGACTTCTTCCATGGCCACATAGGTGTGCGTGCTGCTGACGTCTTTGATGGTCGACAGTTTTTCGCCCAGAAAACGGCGATAATGTTCCATATCCCGGGTTCTGACCTTGATCAGGTAATCGAACCCGCCGGCCACCATGTGACACTCCTGAACCTCTTCCATGCGCAAAACCTCTTCCCGGAAATTATCCAGCGCCCGGGTAGTGGTCCGGTCAAGCGACACCTCCACGAACGACACCAGCCCGGCATCAAGAAGTCGGGGTTCCAGAAGCGCCACATACCCCCGGATATACCCTTCCCGTTCCAGGCGCTTGACCCGTTCAAGACAGGGGGTGGGACTGAGATTGATCATCTGGGCGAGTTTGACATTGGGAATCCGTCCGTCCTCTTGCAGGATGCGAAGGATTTTACGGTCAATCCGGTCCAGTCGGCGCTGAGTGTCTGGAGGCATAGTTCTTTATACTGTTTTTGTGATCTGAAAATAGATATTATTCCAAATTTAATTCTAATATAGCAACATATTCTGCTTTTTTGAAGATAGTCTGTAGACGAATCAAGGCTTTCGAGCTTTTGGTGATTTTAAAGTCATTCTCCGGACTGTTCAAGCCTTTCCGGCGAATGATGTGAATGCAGGGGCCAAACCGCATGGCGCGGCCCCAACCCAGGGACCACGCATGCTTGCAGTCGGGATATGATGGGGGTGGCTTTGCCATCATGTCCTTATCATGAAGGTTCGGGGGACAGATTATATATTGTCCCCAACAGGTGGCACTCTTACCTTTATGCAGGTCAATATATGACCGGGATGATCTGAAAGCATGCGGGTTCTCTTGTTTCTCCTAAATGCCGATACTCAGGGGCTCTTCCAAAACGAAGAGCCCCTTTTTTTCCATCCCCTTTTTTGGCTGAAGCCATGACGCAGAAAAGGTCGTGGTCAGGGCCTTCCCATGACCCGAATCTCTGACTAAAAAAGGCGGTTCTGGAAAAATTTTTATCGAAAACCGGGCAAGGTATTGCAATAAATTGTTTTTTTGCGACTGCGCGGTGAATTTGTGTTGCATAAAAAATAGGCTGGTGTAGTCTGAAATTTATCGGGGTTGCGGCCCCGAAATACAGTGCGGCATAATTAAAGCAGCTAAAAAAATGAGTAAGACTATGGGTGAGGAAACCATTGAAACCCTGGCGCGCCAGCTGGTTCGTCGCATGGGACGGTCTCAAGCGATTCAGATTTGCCAGGCGAATAAATGGTTTCGTGTTCTGGACCATATCAGGGCGATTGAAAAAAGTCTGAACGGCAAGGCCAGCCACGTTTAAGACGCCGCGTTTATAGACGTCACGTTTCAAACCGGCCGGCGCGGTACAGACTGCACAGTCCTCCTGAAGGTCATATGACATCCCGCATTTTTTCATGCGGAGTGAACAATGTATCTTAGTGCCTTTGAGCTTTTCAAAATCGGCATCGGTCCGTCCAGCTCCCACACCGTGGGGCCGATGGTTGCTGCCCGCCGTTTCCTCAAGGCGCTCGACGCTGCAGATCGCCTGTCAACAACCTCTTCGATTGGCGTCACTATTTACGGCTCTCTGGCCCTGACCGGCATCGGCCACGGCACCGACAAGGCCCTGATCCTGGGGCTGGAAGGGCATGATCCTGCCACCATCGACCCGGACATCATAGAAGAACGGCTGAATGCGGTCCGGCAAACGGGAAAAATTGCACTTCTGGGGCGCCACCCCATCCAGTTCGACGAAAAGACAACCTTCCAGTACCGCATGGAAGAACAGCTTCCCTATCACAGCAACGGTCTGGAATTTTTTGCCTATGACCAGGACGGCGAACTTCTGGCCCGGGAAGTGTATTATTCCGTAGGCGGCGGTTTTGTTCAGTCGGAACAGGATATCGGCAGCAACCAGCCCGCCGAGCCGGAGGTAAAAGTGCCCTATCCGTTTGACAATGCGGCGGAGTTACTGGACCTTTGCCGGCAGCACAATTTGACCATTGCAGAGCTGATGTTCGCCAATGAAAAGGTTCTGGCACCTGAAAGGATGGTGCGGGACCAGCTGAATGACATCCATCAGGCCATGGAAAACTGTATCGACCGCGGGTGCAGCCAGACCGGTACCCTGCCCGGTGGCCTGAACGTCACCCGCCGGGCCCATGCCTTGTGCAAGAGCCTTCGGGAGAGTCAGGAAAAACAGCTTGCCGATCCCACCATTATACTGGACTGGATCAACCTGTGGGCGCTGGCGGTGAATGAGGAAAACGCCGCCGGCGGCCGGGTGGTTACCGCCCCCACCAATGGCGCGGCCGGAATCATTCCCGCGGTACTGAGATATTATGACCGGTTTTACAATCGGCACGGCGAAGACGGCATTCACACCTTCCTCCTGACTGCGGCGGCCATCGGGTCACTGTATAAGAAAAACGCCTCCATCTCCGGGGCGGAAGTGGGCTGCCAAGGGGAAGTAGGCGTGGCCTGTTCCATGGCGGCAGGGGGGCTGGCGGCGGCCATGGGCGGCAGCAACGAACAGGTGGAAAATGCCGCTGAGATCGGCATGGAACATAATCTGGGCCTGACCTGCGATCCCATCGGCGGGCTGGTGCAGGTCCCGTGTATCGAACGCAATGCCATGGGCGCGGTTAAGGCCATTGATGCCGCCCGCCTTGCCCTGCGCGGCGACGGCAAACATATGGTCTCGCTGGACAAAGTGATTGAAACCATGAATCAGACCGGCCGGGATATGCAGGATAAATACAAGGAAACCTCTAAAGGCGGTCTGGCCGTCAGCGTGCCACTGTGTTGACCACCTCCTCATTTAGTTTTTTATTCTGATTTTTCTGTGAAATAGAAGTCAGAATATCGTTTATTTCGCGAATATAGCAACATAATCTGCTTACACCTTGATATATTCCAGACGAAACTCAGTCTGAACAAGCGAAGAGATCGAACATGTATGACCTGTCCCTGATTTCCATGGTGCATTCACAGAGCCTCGCGGACCTCCGCCGCGCCATACGCCAGGCCACCCATGCGGATGAGGAAAGCTGTATCCGCAATCTGATCCGGGCTTCGGGCCTGACCCATGCCGCGCGCGAACGCATTGTCGAGCGCGCCCGTAATCTGGTGACCCTGTCTCGGTCCAAAAGCGACAAACAGGGCACCATGGATTATTTTCTTCAGGAGTTCGGCCTGTCCAACAAGGAAGGCGTGGCCTTGATGTGTCTGGCTGAAGCCCTGCTTAGGGTGCCGGACGGGGAAACGGCCGATGACCTGATTGCAGAAAAGGTGCGTTCCGGCAAATGGGACGAACACCTGGGGCATTCGGAATCACCACTGGTCAATGCCTCGACCTGGGGCTTGATGCTGACCGGGCGGGTTGTGGAACTGGGCGAAGATGCCGAAAAGAATCCGCGCAGCTGGATCAAGAAAATCGTCTCCGGCGCCAGTGAACCGGTGATCCGCTCCGCGGTAATGCAGGCCATGAAAATCATGGGCAGCCAGTATGTTCTGGGCCGCACCATTGAAGAAGCGACCCAGCGCGGTCTGAAGCTGAACCATCCGGGGACGCGGTTTTCCTTTGACATGCTGGGGGAAGGGGCCCGTACCATGGCCGATGCCGACCGGTATTTCCAGGCGTATATGTCGGCAATCAATAAAATCTCCACCGCCAATAAAAAGAACAATGTGCGCGAGGCGGACGGCATTTCCGTCAAGTTTTCCGCCCTGCATCCACGTTATGAATATGCCCAGCGTGACCTGGTGATGCGTGAAATGCTGCCGCGCATCAAGGAACTGGCAGCAGCAGCCAAGGCCGGCGGGCTCGGTTTTACCATTGATGCGGAAGAAGCCGACCGGCTGGACATTTCCCTCGATATTTTTGAAGCGTTGGCTCGGGATGAAACACTCGCCGACTGGGACGGGCTGGGCCTGGTGGTTCAGGCCTATCAGAAACGTGCGCCTTATGTTTTGGACTGGTTGGTGCGACTGGCCCGGGAAACGGATCGCAAATTCATGGTGCGGCTGGTCAAGGGCGCTTATTGGGACAGCGAAATCAAACATGCGCAGCAGATGGGGCTGCCGGATTATCCGGTCTATACCCGCAAGCCGACAACGGACCTGTCCTATCAGGTATGCGCCGAACGGCTGATGGCCGCACGCGACGTGATCTATCCGCAGTTTGCGACCCATAACGCCTATACCATCGCCATGGTTTTGGAACTGGCGGGCGAAGACCGGGATTTTGAATTCCAGCGCCTGCACGGTATGGGACATCTGATGTATGAACAGTTGTTCAGCACCTTGGACAATCCCGTTTCCCTGAGGGTTTATGCGCCGGTGGGGGCGCACCGGGACCTGCTGCCTTATCTGGTGCGGCGGCTTTTGGAAAACGGCGCCAACAGTTCCTTTGTCAATCGCTTTATGAACAAGACTGTGCCGGTGGAGGAACTGATGCAGGATGTCATTTCCCAGGTGGAACAGGCCACTCCCCGGCGCCATCCCAATATTCCGCTACCACGGGATATCCTCAGCCATTCCGGACGGGAGCCGCTTAAACGGGTATTCTCGCCGGGGCTTGATCTCGCTGATCCGTTGACGGTGGACGCCCTGGAGCAAGAGATGCAGGAGGCGGCCCGGGAAGACTGGCGCAGCGGCCCTATCGTGTGTGGTCAACTGGTCGAACGACCGACAGAAAATGTGTGCAACCCGGCCAATCGTGACGAAGTGGTGGGTACCGTCGGCATTCCGGAACAGGAAGACATGGACCGGGCGCTGGGTGCGGCGGTACGGGCCCAGAAAGACTGGAACCGTTTGGGCGGCGAAGCCCGCGCGGAAATTCTTGAGAGAGCCGCCGATCTGTTACAGGAGAATACGGCCCGGCTGATGAGTCTGATTTCCCGTGAGGCGGGACGGACACTGGTTGACGGGTTGTCCGAGGTGCGTGAGGCGGCGGACTTCTGCCGTTATTACGCCCAGCAGGCCCGTCTTCATTTTGCCACCGAAAAACCGCTGCCGGGCCCGACCGGCGAGGACAACGACCTTAAGCTGCAGGGCCGGGGGGTTTTTGTTTGTATCAGCCCGTGGAACTTCCCGCTGGCCATTTTCACCGGTCAGGTTGCGGCGGCGCTGGCGGCGGGCAATGCGGTCATCGCCAAACCGGCGGAACAGACGCCGCTGATCGCGGCCGAAGCCGTAAAATTGCTGCATAAAGCAGGGGTGCCGGCGGAGGTTCTGCATTTGATGCCGGGCGACGGGGCCCGGGTGGGCGCACCGCTGGTCGCGGACCGGCGCATCGCCGGGGTGGCGTTCACCGGCTCCACGGAAACAGCGCGGGCCATCAATCTGTCGCTGGCGCAACGGGAAGGTCCGATCGTTCCGCTGATTGCGGAAACCGGCGGGCAGAATGTGATGATCGTGGATTCCACGGCCCTGCCGGAACAGGTGGTGGATGATGCGCTGGCATCGGCGTTTCAGTCCGCCGGGCAACGCTGTTCCGCGCTCCGGGTGCTGTATCTTCAGGAAGATGTGGCCGAGCCCATTCTGGAAATGCTGAAGGGGGCGACACAATGTCTGCGGCTTGGTGACCCGCTCAGGCTCAGCACCGATGTGGGGCCGGTCATTGATGAGGACGCCCGCGCCATGCTGGAAAGCCATGCGGCCCGTATGGACCAAGATGCCCGGCTGGTCACGGCGCTGGAGGTTCCTCAGGCCTGCGCCAAAGGCACTTTCTTCGCCCCGCGGATTTATGAGATTGACAGCATCACCCGGCTTGAGCGGGAAGTGTTCGGGCCCATCCTGCATGTGATCCGGTACCGGGCCGGTGATCTGGACCGCATTCTGGAGGAGGTGCGCGGGACCGGCTACGGCCTCACCTTTGGCATTCACAGCCGGATCGAACGCCGCGCACGGGAACTGGCCGAACGGCTGGATGTGGGCAATGTCTATGTGAACCGCAACATCGTTGGCGCTGTGGTCGGTGTGCAGCCGTTCGGCGGCCAGGGCCTGTCCGGGACCGGGCCCAAGGCCGGCGGCCCGCATTATCTGTTCCGCTTTGCCACCGAAAAAACCGTGACCATCAACACGGTCGCCACCGGCGGCAATACGGAACTGTTCAGCCTGGAGGAAAAGCCGGACGCACAGGAGGAATAGATTTTCTGGACCCGCAATGCAAAAGCCCGGCCCAGGCCCCGCCCGGCCGGGCTTTTTCGTTTTCGGGGCAAGGCATAAAAAAAAGCGGCGGGGAGATCCCGCCGCTTCGTATTTGGATCGTTCTTCTAAACGCGTCGGTTTAGAATTTCGCCGTGACCGTGGCGTGGAAATAACGTCCCAGCGTATCATAGAAACCAGCAATGGTATTGGCATTTGTAGCAAGACTACCGCCAACCATCGGAGGTTCTTTGTCAAAGACGTTATTCACTCCGACTGTAAGACCCAGAGTTTCATTGATGTCAAAGTTACCGGTCAGATCAAAATAGCTCTGAGACCCGATTCCAGCATTCAGACCTTCATCTACATCCGGGTTATTCACGCTACCGAAGAAACGCCATTTGACAGAAGCCGTCCAGAAGCTGTCAGACGCATAGGTTAGGCGCAGGGTATGACGCCATTTCGGAGACGCGAAACAGTCCGTTGAGATAGCCCCCTTACAGTCATATTGAGAGGATTCGAGACCGGGAATCTCTTCTGTGAATTTCTTCAGCAATAAAGACCCGGTAAAATCTGCACGGAAAGTTCCACCGTCCCAAGCATCCATAACATAGTCGGCTGTGAAGTCGATTCCCTGCCAGTGACGGCTACCAAGGTTGATGTTGGTTGCGGTAACAAAGCCCTCCTGACCCAGCCACAGGCTGCCGTTAGGCGCACGGTTGATCAGGTCACAGAAAACTGCCTCACCTGTCAGGCCACACTGGGTAATGGCCAATTCTTCGGAGATGGTGTCAATGATGTCTTCCACCTTAATATCCCAGTAATCAACGCTCAGGCGCAAACCTTCAACCGGGTTAGCTACCAAGCCCAGCGTCCAGGTATCGGCCGTTTCCGGATCCAGATCCGGGTTACCGCCAAAGAGGCCATTATACTGGCTGGCGGGGCTGGCTGAAATATTGCCATATTGTGCCGCCGTCAGACCCGTATTGGCACATTGAGCCTGAGTAAGCTCCGGCGTCGAACCGGCGCAAGGATCTTCACCCTTCCACAGACCAATGCTTTGCGGAATAAACAGTTCCGTAACGTTCGGTGCACGCACCGCACGGTTATAGCTGGCACGGAACTTCACCATATCTACTGGCTGCCAGTTCAACCCAACTTTATAAGTTTCGGTACTCCCTACAGAACTATAGTCAGAAAACCGCAACCCAAGCTCCAAAGAAAGGTCCTGAGCAAAATCCGTATCCTGGACAAGCGGAACTATGGCCTCACCAAAGATTTCCTTGACGTCATAGGAACCCGCCACGGACACGGTCGGACCGCCCTGCCCCAACAGCAGGCCTTCCTCCATGACTTGGTCGCTCAGACGCTCAAAGACTTCCTTACGGTACTCAGCCCCAAACACAACCTGGATCGGATTGCTCGCGCTCGGAATGGTCAGTGGAAGATCGCCGGTAACATAACCATTGACGATATATTCCTTGGTAATCCCTTGAAGAATACCAACACCTGTCAAACCGGCGGCCTGCTCAGGAGTTACGCCCTGATAGGTAAAGACCTCATAGGGAACACAATCCCCACCGGAAACACACACAAGGTTACCTTCACCATCAACGGTGACATCAATGGCATTCCTGATGTTGTCGGCGAAGAAGTCATTCACGTAGCCCTGTGAACTGCTGGTTGAGCCATACTGGAAGGAAACATCGTAGCTCCAGGTTTCGGAAATATCCCCTTCACTCCCGGTTACAATACGGAAAGCATTATGCTCCAGAAGGGACTGACGAGGACCACCTTCAACGTTACGTTTACCGATATAGACGGCAAATTCATCATCCGGCCCCAGCCCGTAATCACCGCAAATTGCGGCTTGTTGTTCAGCACTGAGCAACGGTGTTGAGCAACTCAGATGATACTCTTCAGCAAAGAAAGTACCACTTTCTGCAATCTGCGCCACGGTTCTGTCACGCGTGAAGCTGATTTCCATATAAGGTTTGAAGTACTCATTCACTTCATAATTCAGGAAGGCGCCGCCAGACCAACGCTCATCCGGGCGCTGGAAATGGTTGATGGGGGCGTAGTTGTAAAGATTACCCAGAGCACTGGTAAAACCTCCATCAGGCGTTAGAGTGACAAATTTGTTCGCGTCTGTTGGGTTGGCCCAGGGGAGGGGGACCCGATTCCCTTCGGTGTCAGTATAGGATAGGAATCCGTCATCACCGACAATTAGCTCGCCAACGAGATTCGGGTCGTTGATAATGCCGTCATCCAGCATTTTCTGGGTGTAACGGTCGTAGCCATAAACCGTGTCTCCTGTATTAGGGTCGATCGGATAGATGTCAAAGTTCGGCACAATGGCGTTATAGGAGCCGCCGCAGGCGGTGCCGTTGGCATTCAGGGCGCAGGAGGAATAGTCCCGGTCGCCCTGACGCAGTTCTTCGACTTTGCGCCAGTTAGCATACACGGTAACATGACCACGATCATCAGCGAAGGAGCCACCAGCAATCATGTCGATGTTATACTGTTCACCACCCCAGGTGCTGCCGCTGGGATACTCAAAACCACGCTCATCCATCAGTGGCGGCAAGTAATCATTGTCGTTATTGTGTTGATATGCTGCAATACCGGCAGAAATTTCAACACCTTCAAAGTTTTTATCCATCACGAAGTTAACAACACCAGCAACAGCATCTGCCCCGTAGGCAGATGAGGCCCCACCAGTGACCACTTCGACACGCTCAACAAGGCCAGCCGGAATCTGGTTAATGTCAGGAGCGTTAGTGAATACACCGCCAGGTTGCAGGCGACGACCGTTAACCAGAACCAGGGTACGGATAGGGCTCAAACCACGAAGGTCCAGCTGCGCCGTCCCCGTAGCACCATTGGCAATGAATGCAGTTTGCGCAGTTTCCAGCTGGGGGAGGGTATTCAGCATGTCTTCCATACGGGTATAACCGCTGAATTTAATCTCCTCAGAACCGGTGATAGTTAACGGACTAACACTTTCCACATCCTTACGCTTAATACGGGAACCGGTGACGACCACCTCTTCCAGCATCATTTCTTCTTCGGCCATGGCCGTTTCTTGGGCTTGGGCTGCCTGAGCGGCAAGGGTAAAAGTAGCTGCGACTGCAACAGCAGACACGCCATACTTCAGACGCGATGTAAGATCGCTCTTCATGTTCATTCCTCCGTAGAAGTTGATAACAACTGGTGGCTATTTTCCTGAACATCCTTATGCACACCACAAGACGGCCTTCCACACAAAGACCCTCTTCCAAGACATCAGAAAAATAGTGATTTCAGAAAAATAGTGACTTTCCTCCTCTTTCGTTTTGGATCATCGTTCCACCATTCGTTATTAATTTTATGGTGTGCGTTGCCTTTAATGCCTCTCCTGCCATTCCCCAAAATATGATGACAGGCCACACAGTGAAACATTAAGGTAACGCCGAGACGCTATCATTAGTCTGAATCACCGTCAATTTTTTTAACCTGCGCCACGATCCCCCACCCCGCCAGAAAGAAACCGTTTTTCGAATACAGCATAAGAAAAAATGACATTTTCTGAACATAAAAAATCAACAAACAGAACAAAATTCTGATTGATATTATTTTTTTGTAAAAAAATTCGATAATCCAGAAAAGTGTGCTTTTTTAGCAACAGTGATGCTTTTTTGTCTCTGTTTTCGCGGCCAGATTGCTAAACGCAATAAAATTTCTTTCTACAGAGAAGAATTGATATTTTTATAAAACCCTTGCGAATCAAATAGCTAATCCAGTATCTACAGCTCAGTCGCCGCCCCAAAAACGCCGAATAAAACCGAAAACCAGCCAGCGTCCTTCTGGAGCGCGGGCAAACCCCATGTCTTTTTTGCCATATTTATTCAGATAAATATATCATCGCTGCGGGCCTCTAGCCTCCGTAGAATTTTAAAAGTAGAATTTTAAAAATTTTTCCACAGCGCAAAGGATTCTTCGGCAAATAGCGTATCAAACACAAGATGCGGGAACGGGAAACCGCTGCTTTGGCACGGGGACAGCCATGCTTCCCCCCTAAAAGCAGCAAGGAAAGAGCCCTCATGATCACGAAACGTCCCCTACAAAATATACCGTTTTCCCCTGCCTGCCAGGGAATCATTTTAGTGCTGTTGACACTCTCCGCCTGCGCATCGCCCAAACATCACGCCGATACCTCATCAGCACAGCTTGACCTGATGCGCCACCGGCTGAAAGAAAAACTGGATACTGATCAGGATGGCCTGATCACTTGCGCGGACGCCCGCCTGCAGCAACGCCAAAGATTTCAGGCCGCCGACAAAGATCAAAACGGTCAACTAAACCTGGAAGAGTTTCAGGAAACCCCTTGGAGCCACCCCGCCTATGCCCGGGACCACATGACCCTTTACGATACAAACCATGACGCCTTGGTGTCTTATGAGGAATTTATTAAGCACGGGTCTGCTGGCTACGGGCTTGCTGGGCACGAATTTACAGGGCGCGGCAGTCCAAACTTCGCAAAACTTGACCTGAATGGCGATTGTCGGGTCACGGAGGACGAATTGACCAAAGCCGTCAAAAACATCTCATCCGACGGAAAAGCACGACGCAGAACAAATGGCAAACACCCCAAGGGACGAGGAAAACCGTAACCCCTCCCCCAGCTCTGCTTCGCAATCCACACGGCAGAGAGAAGTCATCGCGAACCCGTAACACAGGTGTGGCGATCCAGAGGATTCATAGGCTTATAACAACAAGGATGGTTGCGCTTTCCAGAGCCAGTTGTGATGAGATTAACTCTTCCCATCATATTGGCCCATCATATTGGTCCATAATAGAATAGTTGGAGTTGTTTTTTGAAACCCTTGTAGCGCCGATCATGATATTATGATCTCCCACACGGCATAGAGTTATCATCAGCCAACCACCAATATGAGGCCTACATGATCATCCTGGACCATATTGTCTTAAACGCCACCAATGTAGAAAAAACCTTGCGCTTTTATTGCGACCTGCTGGAAACGGAACCGGAACGCTGGGCCGCCTTTCAGGCCGGAGAGGTTCCCTTTCCCAGCGTCCGACTCTCCGAAACGCTGATTATTGACATTTTCCCACCAGAAATGTGGCGCCCCAAAGCCCCGCCATCTTCTTCCGCCGCCCCTTCTGCATCGCATCCTAATCTTAACCATTTTTGCCTGGCGCTCCCGGCGAAAAAGTGGCGCGCCATTTTGGATCGTCTCCAACAGGCCCAAACCGTCTCCCTAAGCAAGCCGGAAAGCGTCTGGGGCGCCCGGGGTTATGGGCAGTCCTTTTATCTTAAAGACCCGGACGGAACGATCGTGGAACTCAAAACATATGAAAAGGTTCATATCGATTGACCTAGAGTGGATTGCGAATAGGTTGGCTCAATTCACTCTAAGCCCGCTACGCCACGACTCAACAAGCATCCTCGAAAGCCCAAAAAGAAAAGCTGACCAGACGCCAGAACAGAGGGGTGCGCTGGACGGCAAATATCGTTTTACTCATAAAGAAGAAACAAGGACATTCTAGAGTGAATTGCGAATAAGTTGACTCAATTCACTCTAGACTTTATCCGCCTTAACCTAATCTTAAACAAGATAGGATGAGATGCCCATACAGGGCTTAAAATATATAAGACGCCGATATGGAAACCGAAACCAAAATTCAATCATTCAACCCTTCATAAGGTCTCCGATATCGAGTGTCACGAGTGTAAAAAGAGTGTTACGGCAGAAATATGAGGGTGAGCGTCAGTGAGTTTCCGGTCAGAGACCATCAACGAATGTTCCGAAACCCCCCTGTCCTTCAACCGTCTATTTCAGAGAGTAACCTTCAGGGTATATGGAATTCTGATTAACTGGTCGGGCCGCAGCGGGGCGTCACCAACGATGCTCCCTGTTCCCTACGGGGCAATGCGGTCCGAAACCATAGAGTGAATTGTGATGAGATTGACTCTAGTCCTGAGGTTAAAGGGGCAATAGGTATGACGCAAGACTGGAACAAGCTGGGCAGTTATCCTGAGGCACTTCAGGAGATCATCCAGTTTGCCGAAGATGGCATTATATCCCTGGATCAGAATCAGAATATTGTCCTGTTCAACAACGGGGCTGAAAAAATTTTCGGTTATGCGTCGAAAGAAGTTCTGGGCCAGCCGCTGACCATTTTGCTTCCCGCCAGTTCCCGCAAAGCCCACAAGAGATATATCGAAACCTTCAGCCGGACGGCCCAAACGTCCCGTATGATGAGCAAGACAATCCCCCTTTACGGCAAAGCCAGGGATGGTCGGGAAGTCCCCCTTGAAATTACGATCCAGAAACATCGCGGGGCCAGCCCGATCCGCTTTACGGCCATATGCCGGGACATTTCCCACAGGCTATGCCGCGAACAGCGCCTTGCGGAAAACCACGCCAAATTCAAGGCGATTTTCAACAGCTCCAATCGCCTGATCATTTTAATGGATGATCAGGGACGGATTCTTGAAATAAACAGAACCGCACGAACTTTTCTGGGACAGGATCAAGCCAATTACGTGGGACAGGAAATCTGGAGATGTGATTTCTGGAACGGCGAGATCTACCCCGCGATGGTAAGATATGAAATTAAACATCTGAAAGATGACGGGTTCAGCCGCCTGACGGCACAGATCACCTCCTGTGAGGGGCGCTCCATGTCGTTGGACATGAGCCTCAAGAAATTTGCCACGGGCCCCGAGGGCGAAATGCTGATTGTTCTGGAAGCCGTGGACGTGACCCGTCTTGTCAAAACCAATGAAGCCCTGAAAGAGAGTGAGAATCGGCTGGCCCGGGCACAACAAATCGCCCACCTAGGCAACTGGGAGTGGAATATTTCCACAAACGAAATTTACTGGTCGGATGAGGTCTATCGGATTTTCGGCCTGACGCCCGATATTTTTGAGGCATCCTATGCGGCCTTTCTGGCCACGATTCATGAAAAGGATCGTCCAAAAGTGGAGAAGGCCGTGGAACACGCCCTGAAATCGGGTAAACCCTATTCCATCATTCATCGGATTATTTGTCCCGACGGCAAGGAAAAAATCGTTCATGAACTGGGGGAGGTGCTGCGCAATGAACGAGGCGAGCCACTCAGTATGACAGGAACGGTTCAGGATATTACGGAAAGCTGGCATCGCGAAAAAGCCCTGGCCGAAGCCCGCAATCAGGCGGAAGCCGCCAACCGGGCCAAATCCCAGTTTCTGGCTACGATGAGCCACGAGTTACGTACACCGCTGAATGCCATTATCGGCTTCAGCAGCGGTATGCAAAAGGGGCTGTTCGGGAACAGCCCGGCCCAATACCGTGAATATGCCGGTTATATTCTGGAAAGCGGGCAGCATTTATTATCAATCATCAATGACATTCTGGATTTGTCGCGGATTGAGGTCGGCGCGGTTCAGGTCAAACCGGACTGGATCCGGGCGGAGGAACTGATTACCGGCACGCTGCGTTATATTACGGAAAAAGCATTGGCCAAGAACATCTTTATTCAGACAGATATTGATGCGGACATTCCTGATCTGTATCTGGATAAAAGGCTGTGCCGGCAAATCATGAGCAATCTGTTAACCAATGCCGTCAAGTTCACCGATTCCGGTGGAAAAATCATCATGGGTGCCCGGCTGCATGCCTCCCCTGAAAACATCCCTGAAGGCGATGTGGAGATTTATGTTCAGGATACGGGCATCGGCATGAAAGCGGAAGATATTGACAAGGTCTTCCGCCCCTTTGCCCAGGCGGATATGAGTTTCACCCGCAATCACGAAGGCGTGGGTCTGGGACTGGCCATTGTCAAGAATTTGACCGAATTGCAAGGAGGGCGGGTGACCATTAACAGCACCCCTGACGTTGGGACTTGTGTATCCGTCTTTTTCCCGGTCAAAGCCAAAATCTTTTCCGAATAGATCCCGTTGTGCTTTCTCATCAAGCCTGTCTCAGTACGCGGAAAATGACTTTTTTTGTGTTCTGCGGTAAAATACCCCCTTGAGAAGCAGGGGGGCATCCATCAAGGGTTTGGTGTTTCCCCTGCTTTTTAATTTGGGAACATCTTAAAAAAATTCCCAAATCATGCGGATTTTTTGTCTTAAGAGATAACAGGACCGGTCTGCGACGGCCGTCGTATGAAAAGGAAAGTCCGTTGAAGGGAGAACACAAGCGAGCATCCGTCAGGATGAAAGAGGTTTCCGATACCGGCATCGGGAACCCGGGAAATGAAAGAAGCAAAATAAGCGCCGGCCATAAAAAAGAGATACAGAAACTGTATGAGGAGCATAACGATTCCCTGGTTCGGTTTCTGTGTGTCAAGCTGGGATCGCGTCAGGAAGCGATGGATATTGCTCAGGAAGCCTATGTCAAGGTGCTGGGACTGGACAATCCTGATGTGATAAATCATCTGAGGGCCTATTTGTTCCGCACCGCTCGGAATCTGGCGATAAACCGGATTCAGGAGCGCAACAGAAAGGGAGAGGATCAGACCCAGGACGTCACCAGACTCCCTCTGGAGGCTCCGGGCAGTGATGTGGCAAAAACCGTGGAAGCCCGTCAGAAGATCGACTTTCTGGAACGGGTCATCCAGGAATTGCCGCCCAAATGCCGGCTGGCGTTTGTGTTGTACAAGTTTGATGCGCTCGAATATCGCGAGATTGCCCGACGCATGGGACTGAGTGAAAGCATGATCAGAAAATATGTTCTACAAGCCGTAAGGTATTGTGCGGAAAGATTAAAAGAATACTGAAACTGAGTGGGATAAATGACGACTGAAAAAACGATAAACCCGGCTGGGGATACGGGTGGAGCCTCCACAGAAAAAACGGTTGGGACTCATATTACACAAGAGGACCGGATCTGGAACAACTGTGTGGAAAGGTTTTTATCCTTGCACTCTCACGAGGCCAGCCTGGAGGCCAGCCTGGAGGAATGGGATCATTACCGTAATACGGCCGCCAAATCAGAACAGCACGCCGCCACGCTGGCCCGGCTCGAAGCTCTCTGGGACCTTCTGGACCATGTGCCGCGCCCCGGCGATCCCACGAAAAAAGAGCTGCAAACAGACACCTATGACGGCACCGTCCCGGTGACGACTTATCAGGCGCGCCAGGGGACGGTAACGGCCTGTACCGGAACCGTCACGGACCGCCCCGCAGCACAGCGCAGAACGCTTGCCCAAAAACTTTCCTGGGCTTTCCCTTTACGGCGGCAATTTGCGTTCGCTGCGAGCCTGGCCGCTGTTTTCGTCCTGGTTGTTGTGGCTCTGACTCTGAATATGACCGGGATGCAGACCATCGAAACGGATATTGCTGAACACCGGCGCATTTTTCTTGAAGACGGTTCCAGTGTCCTGCTCGGGGCACGTACCGTTCTGCAGCAAAAATATTCAGATGATCAGCGCCTGATTCTGCTCAGTCAGGGAGAGGCCTACTTTACCGTGGCAAAAGATCCGATGCGCCCCTTTGTGGTCAGAACCGCAGAAACCCTTGATGTCCGGGCGGTGGGAACAGCGTTTAACGTCCGCCGCGCTGCCGACAGCGTAATTGTTTCCGTTGTGGAAGGCGTTGTCGAGGTCCAGCCCCTGACCCCCCCAGCCATAGCCCCCGGACGCCAAACGGATACAAACCAAACAGGCCAACCCGCGCCGACAGCTCTGCTAGAGATGGGACAGCAGGTGACCTATTCCCGCACCAGACCGGTTCTCACCCCGGCATCCATTGACCCCGACCAGGCCATTTCCTGGACCAGAGACATCTTCAGCTTTTCCGGGGAGAGCCTGGAGAATGTCATTTCCAGCATTAACCGCTATACAGAACGGGAAGTGGTAATCCAGGACGAGATGGCCAAACAGTTTCTGTTTACCGGCACTGTGCAACTGGAAAATATTGATCACTGGTTTGAGGCGCTCACGAGTGTTTTTCCCGTCACTGTGAAAAATCAGGGGAATCAGGTCATCATTCGTTCCCACCAGCAAAAGACCTCCTGAGCCGACCTGGCCCCCCGGTTTGCCGAACCGTTTTTCTTGACTTGCCTGATAAATCTGTAAGGATTATTCATCAGAATATAGGGAGAAAACGATAAATCGGGAGAATGGGGTGCGGTTGATTAGTGCCGTGGGAGACGTCTTTTCCTTTGTCCGATGCAGAACATACCAAAAAAGTCACCCTGACGGAAAAATCGGAAAAAGGCTCCCGATTCTGGGGCGCAGCTTTTTTCTGATGGCCGTTTTCGCCGCTTCGCCTGCCGCAGCCCAACCACCTCAACATATCCCCCCCGCTTCCCCTCCGGCCTCAAAAAACGCAACACGCTATGTGGAAATAAATATCCCGGCACAGGCCATTGCCGACGCCCTTCTGGCTTTTTCCGAACAGAGCAAAATTCAACTTCTGACCTCGCCCCAAACTTTGGGACAAGGCCAAACGGCACGTGTGGAGGGAAGATATACGCCTCGTCAGGCGCTTGAGCTTTTGCTTAAGGACACGGCGCTGGCCTTTGAATTTATTTCCCCTGAAACGGTGGTCATCCGCCCCCGACCCCTATCTGGCGACAAGGAAGACACTCCAACTTCGGTCGCGCAGCCCTCCTCCTCTCCCGATACTGCCCACGCGGCTGATGCCCGTGAACAGCCCCCGCAAAACCCGTCGTCCCACCGCACGCCGTTTCTGGATGAAATTGTTGTGACGGCCACCAAACGGGAAACCAGCCTCCAGAAAGTTCCCTTTTCAGTGGCGGTTCTCGGGGAACATCGGTTGCGCATGTCCGGAGCAGACAGTCTGGTCGAAGCAGGGCGAAATGTCGCGGGACTGACCATTGTGGATCTAGGGCCAGGGCAAAATCAGGTAACCATCCGCGGGGTGAGTTCGGGGCAGGTGGTGCGTGACGAAGCCAGCCGCAAGGAAACCGTGGGCGTATATCTGGATGAGTCCCTGATTTCCGTGGCCCTGTTCACCCCGGATCTGGATCTGTTTGATTTGCAGAGGCTGGAGGTGCTGCGCGGGCCGCAAGGGACCCTGTTCGGGGCCGGGTCTTTGGGCGGCACCTTGCGGTATATTTCCCGTCAACCCGACTTGTCGAGGCGGGAACACATCCTTGAGACCGGTTACGGCGGAATCGAGGACGGAACGGCTGAATATGCCCTGCGGGCCATGATGAATCTGCCCTTTCTAGAAGAAAAGGCGGCGTTCCGCGCCGTTGGCTACTATAACAGGATCGGTGGGTTTATTGATGCCCATACGCCCACGGGCACTGTCTGGAAAGACGTGAATGACGGAGAAAAATATGGCGGGCGTTTTGCCGTCACCCTGGCGCCTGATGAAGATTTCAGCTTTACCCCGCGGATCGTTTATCAGCGCCTTGAAACCAACGGTTTCCCCCGTGGCGATATCTTTAACCTGTTTCGCAATACGTATACGACAACACGCCCGGCCGCGGGTTTCGGTCCTCTGGAGCAATTCATTCAGCTCAGAGAAGGGCTGAACGACGACTTTTTATTGGTGGATGGAAAACTGACTTATGACTTTGAGCGGTTCTCCCTGACATCGGTAACCTCCTTTCTGGATCGAAAACTCCGGGTATTGCGCGACGCCAGCCAGTTGACCGGTTTTATCAACGCCTTTATTTTCGGCGCTCCTTCGCTGGCCACCCGGGACGCCCCGCTGCTGGATCGGACCGACCTTCAGACATTTTCCCAGGAAATTCGCCTCACCTCTGCAGAAGATCGGCCGTTTCAATGGCTGGTGGGCAGTTATTTTATGGTTCAGAACAAGGCGTACGGTCAAACACTGGATGTGGCGGGGTTTGAAGACGCCTTTAATGCCCTTCAGAACACCCCGGCGAATTTTATCGACACCGCCGCCTTTTCCCGGCCGCTCACGACCCGGCCCGATATCCTGTTTATCTCCGATTTCGACATTCATTTCCGGCAATATGCTCTTTTTGGCGAAGCCGGATATGATTTGACGGAGCGGCTGACGGCGACGGTGGGCCTGCGCTGGTATAATTTCGATGAGGACCGGGAAGGCATCATTGCTGGCTTGTTCAATAACGGTCCGACAGCCCCGGAGCTGCGCCGACGCACCACCGCAGAAAGCAGTTTCAACCCTCGTTTTATCCTGTCTTATCGGCTCAGGAATGACATAAGCGTTAATTTTCAGGCCGCACGGGGATTCCGGCTGGGCGGCATCAATGATCCACTGATCACGGATATCTGCCGGGAAGATCTGGATGCGCTGGGCGGCCCGGGATTGGAACGGATTGGCGGGGAATCCGTCTGGAATTATGAAGTCGGGGTGAAGGCGGCCCTGGCTGGCGGACGGATAGGGATTAATGCGGCCTCTTATTATATTGATATTTCAGATCTACAGGTGGCGGTGCGCCTGCCCTGCTCGTCCACCATTATCCTCAATGTGCCAAAGGCGCGGTCCGTCGGTGCGGAGCTGGAGTTTTTCGCCCGCCCCAGCGACCGCTTGGACTTCAGCCTGGTGATGAATTACAACAACACCAAAGTGACCCGGGGCATTGATCTGGTGGATATTCGCCCGGGCGATCGCCTGCCCACCTCGCCTGATTTCCAGTTCAGCGCAAACCTGTCCTATGCCCAGCCGGTCTCAGACGCATGGGAAGTCTACGGCAGTTTTACGGTTCAGCATGTAGGCGGGTCCATCAGTTTTCTTCTGGACCAGAGAAACGAGGCCACCCTACCGGTGGACGTGCTGCTCGGTCGGGCGGCGGATGATCCGCTCAGAATTCGGATTCCAGCCGAATTATCCGCCTATAATCTGGGGCATCTGCGCGTGGGGATAAGGTCCCACAAGGGCTGGGATCTGGCCCTTTATATCCGCAATCTCTGGAACGAACATGCCGAACTGGCGCTGGACCGGGAACGCGGCGGCGCAGGACGGGCGGCCTATTTGCGTAATCAGCCGCGCACGATCGGGGTCATCAGCCGCATCAATTTCTGAGGGGGAAGCGATGACATTCCCTCTATAAGCCCTCTATAAGATATCCCTGCGGAGCCGTCCTGACCGGTGCACAAGAAAGACGATTCTGGTTTTCCCCCACAAAACAGGGTATAGTAGCTGCCGGATTGAACATCAGGGGAAGCCGCGTGGGGGTTAAAAAGAAACTTCTCAAGAGGCTGAAACTAGTCCGGCATCTTTTGGAAGACAGCAGATATTACGGCATTTCCCCCGCAGCGACCTTGCGGCGATTCTGGCGCCTTTATCATCAGCTGAAACTTTCCCCCGAAGAAATCTTTCTCAATGGTCTGCTGTCACCGGACATTCCGGAGGACAGGCTGGCGTATTATCTGAGCCGCGAATATCAGGTCGCGCTGGAAAGCCGGCTTGTCCCACGCAGCTATCACTGCCTCACCTCTGACAAGGCGGTCTTTTACGCCTATTGCAAGGCTGCGGGCCTCCCGATTCCAGCTCTTTATGCTGTGTTCGATCAGCCCGCGGGCTGGACAGCTGACGGCCGGCCGTTAGGCCGTGAAGAAGAGTGGATCGGATTCTTACACGACCTGCCGGAACAGTTTATTGTCAAACCGGCCCTGGGCCTGATCGGCCAAGGGGTTCAGGCCTTTTCCAGACAGGACGGCCATTTTCTGGATCATCGGGGCACCGCCTATCAGGCAGAGGATGTATATGGTGTGCTTCAGTCACTGGGCGGAAAGAATTATTTCGCCACCGGGCTGTGGAGCCACGGCCTTGGCCTCGCTCACAGATCCCATAAAGGGATTATCCAGGAACGGCTTTTTGCCCATCCGGATATTGTGAAGATCACCGGCAACCGGTCCATTTCCACCTATCGACTGACGACCCTGATTCTGGATAATGAACTGCTGCTGCTATACGGCCTGTTCCGCATCGCGCGCAAGGGAAATATCAGCGATAATTTTTCCAAAGGCCAGAGCGGCAATCTGTGGATCAGCGTCGATTGCGCCACCGGAAAAATTCAATCGGCTCATATGCTGGCTCCTGGCGACAAACGTTTCATCACCACGGATTATTATGAAGAGACCGCAATGACCTTGCCGGGAACGGCATTGCCCCATTGGGACGAGGCCGTGGCGTTGGCCCGGGAAGCAGCCTGGAAATTTTATCCCCAGCCCATGATCGCCTGGGACATCGGCATCACCGAACAAGGCGCCCGGCTGATTGAAGGCAATCTGGGATGGGCGGTGTTGCCCTCGCCGCTGGAACACCGGGTCAGGGACCTTTTACAGCGGGCCCGAATTCTCTAGAGTCAACCTATTCACGATTCACTTTAGGGCCAGGGGGAAGCTTCTGGGCTGCGACCTTCATATTGACCAGAATAATACCCCCAAACACCAGCACGGCGCCGGCCATAAATTCTTTTTCCAGCGTTTCGCCCAAAAGCACGACCCCGAAGGCCACCCCGAACAGCGGACTCAGGAAAGTGAGCACCGCGAGGCGTCCGGCCAGATATCTTCTCAACAGCCAGAACCAGGTGAGGAATGCCCCAAAACTTACAATCACCCCCTGATACAACAGGCTGGCCCAAGCCAGCCCCGTCATGCGCAGGGTCAGAAAATCCCCCTGGACCAGCCCCACAAAACATAACACAACGGCCGCCACCAGCAACTGATACAGCAGGGTCATGGTCGGGCGCGCCTCGGACAAGGACGTGGCCCGGATCAGCACCGTGGTCGCGCCCCAGCACAGCCCCGCCAGCACCCCCAGCGCATCGCCCAGCAGGATATTTTTCTCAATCCCGCTCCCCTTTGCAAAACCACCGGAAAAGGTGACCGCCAGTCCCAGAAAAGCCAGCAGCACGCCCCCCGCCTGCATCAGACCAAGGCGCTCTCCCGGCACAAAGACATGCAGGCCCAGTGCCGTAAAGACCGGCGCGGTATAGAGGAAAACCACCATGTGTGATGCCGTGGTGTGATCCAGTCCCCAGGCCACAAAAAGAAATTCCGCCGCAAATAAAAGCCCCGCCAACAGTCCGGGGATCAGCGTGCCGTCGGAAAAAGTGACTTTCTGTCGCCGCCAGACCATCACCCCCGCTACCAGACCGGCCGCCATGAGGGAACGCAGGCCAATCTGCAATACCGGGCTGAGATCCGGGGCGGCCGCCTTGATGGCCACCTGCTGCAGCCCCCAGATCATGCACAACCCCAGCATAACGCCGACAGCAAACCCGTCTAGCGGCTGACGTATCGCGGGTGGCATTAGTCTTTGTAAATCCCGACGACCGGCGCGCCATCTCCGCTGACATACCCCCGATACATGCCGGAGGTGTTGAAGGTCATGGAGATATTACCGGCCCGGTCCACGGCGATAATGCCCCCGTCGCCGCCCATCTTCACCAGCTTGTTGTGGATAATCTCCTCGGCGGCCTGTTCAAGGGAAAGTCCCTTATATTCCATCAGCGCACAAATGCTGCGCGCGACGGTGGCGCGAATAAAAAATTCCCCGTGGCCTGTGGCCGAAACCGCACAGCTCATATTATCTGCATAAGTCCCCGCACCAATCACCGGGCTGTCCCCGATCCGGTTCCAGCGTTTATTGGTCATACCCCCGGTGCTGGTGCCCGCAGCAAGATTGCCATGCCGGTCCAAAGCCACAGCTCCAACGGTGCCGAACTTGTAGTCCGGGTCCCCCGGCTCAACTCCTTCAAGAGGCGCCACCCCGTTCTGGTTCCGGCTTTGGTCCCCCGTCTCCTCGTCTGAATGGTCCAGCTCGATACGGTCTTTTTGCAATGCTTTTTGCAACTGACGCCAGCGATGTTCTGTTCTGAAATAGCCCGGATCCACCAGCTCCATTCCGTGCAATTCGGCAAATTCTTCGGCGCCCTCTCCCGCCAGCATCACATGCGGCGAGTGCTCCATGACTTTGCGGGCCAGAAGAATCGGATTCTTGACCCGTCTGACGCCGGCCACCGCTCCGGCATTAAGATCCCGCCCCTCCATCAGACTGGCATCCATCTCATTTCGCCCCTCATGGGTGAACACCGCCCCTTTGCCGGCGTTGAACAGAGGCGAATCCTCCATCACGGTAATGGCCGCCGTCACCGCATCCAGCGCCGCCCCTCCCCGGGCCAGCACCGCCTGCCCGGCCCTGAGGGCCTGTTTCAGCTTGGCCCGATACGCCGCTTCCAGTTCCGGGGTCATGTTTTCTTTCATAATCGTGCCGGCCCCGCCGTGAATCACCAGTCGGTATTCTCCTGTTGTCCGTGTATCGTCCGCTTGGGCCGCGACCTGGGCAAGACCTGTCATCATGGCTCCCCACAAAATGAGTTTCACGGATATCCGGGCAATCCTGGAAAAGTTCATGGTTTTCCCCTGCTTTCTGACACTTTTTCGATTTTTTTTCGGATGTTCCGCCACAGGATATCTTGTCCATCTTACCGGATAAAGGCAAAAACGCCAAAATACCACGACACTGCGCGGGCCCTCATAAAATCGACAAAACAGGCACAAAAAAACCGGCCAGAAACCGGCCGGTTTTTTCTCACCCAGAAAAAGGGATCAATATTTGTCGGAAGGTTCCAGGATCTGACGTCCCCGATATTTCCCCGTGCTCAGGTCAATATGGTGTCGGCGACGCAGTTCGCCGCTTTCCTGATCTTCCACATATTTATCAACACTCAACGCGTCATGGGCGCGGCGCATTCCGCGGCGGGACGGTGAGACTTTCCTTTTTGGAACTGCCATCGTTTTATCCTAACTTTACTCATCCCGTTGCCGGGGGTTAACCGGACCCTGCCTCTGATTACCAGGACAAGGCAGGTTCCTGAAAAAATGTCTCAATCATGAAAGTGGTCTTATCGTTAAACTCACCGGACTTGTCAAGCTTTTCTTGCAGGCCGAACTGTCCCTGGGTCGCCTCTTTCTCCCATATTTTGATGTACTGGTTTTGATGTACTGGCGAACACTCCCCCGCCCAGGAGTGCTCTTCTGTTATTTCAGCTCAGATGACGTTTCCGGTTCAGATAAAGCAGGAGGCCACCCAGGGCAAACAACAGAATCGCCCCAGGCAGGGCCAGAACCGGCCGGATCACATCATCCCACAGACCGGGAAAGCGGCCGGCAATGACTGCTTCCCTAAGAGCCGCCGGCCCCGTGGGGCTGATCGCTCCCCATATCTCCTCCAGCGACAGCGGGGAAAAGTTCCGTGCTTCAAAAAGGCGTAACAGATCCGCGCCGGCCACCAGAAGCGCACAAGCGATCATGACAAATCCGATAATCCTGCCGAGCAGCATTTTCCCCTCCTTCCGGGGTGATACTTTTCCAAGTATCCCGGCATTTATGTCCATTATAGGGCATTGAGAGGGCATCACGGCGGAAAAAAATGACGATTTTTTACAGGTTGCCCCTTGCGATCCAAAGCAAGATTTTATATATCCCCTATACAGTTCGTGCAGAGAGGTGGCCGAGTGGTTTAAGGCGCACGCCTGGAACGCGTGTTGGGCGCAAGCCCTCGAGGGTTCGAATCCCTTCCTCTCTGCCATTTTTCTTTCCCCCTACTCCAATCTTCTGTAAAATTGTTGGGGCGTTTTGCGCCAGACGCTAGAGTGCATTGTGCATAGGTTGACCCATGGTCCCTGATGAGGAACGGCACAAGATGATGAAAGCCTCCTCCATTGGACCAACAATGGTGAGGTATCTGGACATGATCGGCATCGAAAGGCTTGCCGATCTCAAAGACTTAAGCGCAGAAGAACTGCAAATGCGGATCAACGACATGCTGGGACGCCGTCACATCAACGAAACCGGCCGGCGGGCACTGGAAAACCTGATTGAACTGGCCCTGTCAGAGGATTAGGACGCTCACCCCCATTGTGTACCAGTTTTGTGTACCAATCACAAGGGAAAGCCGTGAAAACCCAATGATTTGAGGGGGATAGATGGTGCCGCTGGAGAGAATTGAACT
>MDSW01015705.1_pt1 | contig 36218 bp, 36 predicted proteins | sample 811171 | NCBI WGS metagenome assembly MDSW01 (sample SAMN05326641, study PRJNA326480) | marine metagenome | isolation source: seawater | place: Atlantic Ocean: North West | collected 2012 | reverse complement strand
GTGGTGGGCCTGCCTGGATTCGAACCAGGGTCTATTGCTCCCAAAGCAACAAGCATAGACCAGACTAACCCACAGGCCCCTGAGCCAAAGCGCAGTACTTGTGGTCATGAACTTTGCTAGACCCATCGCCATAAGTCGGTACCGCATCTGACTAGGATTCCCTCATGTTCTGCACCCCCAATGACAGACTCCCACGATTCTGGATCCAAACCGGACTTGACTAATTCACTTCTTATTGCTTCTAAATGTAAAACGCCCTGATCATCTGTTGCTCTATGTAATGAGTCCTTAACCCGTGATCTTAAGCTAGTTGGTCTTTGTTGTCTTTGTTGTTCTTTAGCAGACTTGGAATTAAGTCTTAATGACAACTCCTTAGCTAGTTCTTGGGGGAGATTTGCCGCTGAAACTGCATTCGCAAGAGATTTTGAGTCCGTGTACTTTTCTACAAGAGTTACCTCCAAGGATCCGCATCTGGTGCATTTTGCATTGGTGCCCTTCCTGAGTCCGAAGGAATGTCCGCATTGACACCTAACTAGACTCCAGTCTAATCCCATGGAAATTGATTTCATCCGAGGTTCATCACCTTGTCGTTACAAAGATAACAAATATCTGAACTGGATGATATGAAAATATGACAAGCAGGGTGTTTGCGGCTTCGATTTCCGGTGTAATTGCCATGATTTCAGTGCTTATCATGGTTGCAGAGGGGACAATTACCCCTGAAGCTTGGGCATTGCTATTGCTTACCCCAATTCCAGTTGGAATTGCCATAACTAGGAGGCGTGACTCTGCTGACTTATCTACCGACTCTGTGACAGAATGGGCCGAAGATAACGAAGACCAGAAAGAAGGCAGTTTAGGAGATCCAGCAGATGCAGGGTTTGACCTCCCTGTACTATGATCAAGAAAGTCGCAGAGTCTCCAGGTTAGCAGGTGCGTATGTCTGGACCTTGAACTTCTCACGTAGGCCCATTCTGAACGCATTACAAGTTTGAGGATCACCGTGATGGCAGATAATCTTCCTTGGGATTGGATTCAGAGCAGAAACGTAGTCCATCAATTGATTTCTGTCGGAATGTCCGCTGAACCCGTCAATAATCACCATATTGCAATTCACATCGAGCATGAGCGTCTGACCCTTGTCCATCAATGGAACGTGTGAGTGGCCCTCCTGAAGCCTCCTACCAAGGGTTCCAGAGGCTTGATATCCTACAAAACATAGTGTGTTTCCAGGCTCTGGAGCCCAGTGCTTAAGATACTCAATGATTGGCCCACCGGTCATCATGCCACTAGTAGCAAGAACTATGCAAGGACTTGGATCTAGGAGAATAGTCTCACGCATCTCCCTGGAGTCGACCTGCTTGAACCAAGACGAGTTGAATGGATTCTCGTCGCCTCCTCTCAGCATACTCTTCTTGAGCTCTCTATTGAGGAAATTTGGATGGCTGGAGTGAATAGCACTTGCTTCGCTAATCATTCCATCTAACCACACCGTGACGGGGGGAACTCGTCCAGACTTGAATAACTCGTCAATTGCTAACATAACCTCCTGAGACCTACCGACTGCAAAGACTGGGCAGAAAATCTTACCCTTTCGACTCAAGGTATCGGAAACAAGATCCTGAAGCTCCTGACTAGCCTGATGCCTTGTAGGCTGAATACTCTGTGGCCCTCCATAGGTAGACTCGATAACTAGAGTGTCAACCTTGGGGAACCTGACAGTAGCTGCATCGAAAAGCCATGATTTCTCATACTTTATGTCGCCTGAGAACAGAAGTCTGTGCTCAGACTTCCCCTCGCCTATTTGCATATATACGCTCGATGAACCCAATATGTGACCAGCATTCTCCATGGTCATCTTAATGTCGGGGGCGATATCCGTCTTGTCGCCCCAATTGACATCTACAACGTGCTTGATGCATTCCTGAATGTCTGCCTTGGAATAGGGCGGTTCGTTACCTTCTGCCTGTGACACCTTAATGTAATCAATTTGTAGAAGAGTCATCAGATCTCTTGTTGGCGGAGTACAATACACTGGACCCTTGTATCCATATCTGAATAGAACGGGCAACATTCCAATGTGATCAACGTGAGCATGTGTGATTACCACGGCATCCAGGTTATCCAATGGAAGTAGCTCAGGTGCTGAGAAGAAAGGCTGAACCTCACTCTGGTTATTGGTGGGTTTGGCTCCAACATCGACTAAAACTTTGGATTCGTTAGTGGTTACCAAATGCATTGCTCGTCCGACTTCGCGATATGAGCCTAGTGCCGAAACCCTAACCCACGGCTCTCCTGGCCTCTGTGGCCGATATATCCTTGTCCCGAACTTCTTCAATAGGGATTTCCTATCATCGGCCAACTCCTTACGGTACCGACGGATATCGTGTTGAGTCCTGCTCTCTCTGGCCGGGGCCCTTTCAATCTTGACTAGCCAACCTATTTCGTCCCTTAGAGAATTAACATGAGAGCCCTTTGGACCGACAGCGGAAGAGGGGTCGTCGCATTCAAGAATAACCTCAGATAGAGCTGGGTCAAGCCAAGTATTTCTGACCATGGCCTCTGCAGGAATTAATCTGTTTACTGCATCGTGAACTTCCTGCTCATCTGCAAGAATGTCCGGATGAGGTCGGATAACTACCCTACGCTTCACAGACTTGGCAATCCTTACTGTCAAGCTCTCGCCGCCACCTGAGAACTCCTTAGGATGCTTAGTGATAATGGCGATAGACCCGGCTTCCAGAGTTACTTCGTGATCTATACCATCCGGTATAATCTTCGAAATCTTCTTCTTTATCTCTGGTAAAGTCAATCGCATAATATCCCTCATGTCATGATTCCTAGGCAATTTCTGCTCTAGGACGGGAATGTAATCAGAGAGATGAGAGGAGAGTCGATACTTCCTCTTCGGACAGTTGTGTGAATCCTGATTCGTTTGTTATGAAAGCTAAGTCCATTCCATTGCCGCTTGCTGCGTCTCTCTGTGCTGATGCTAGAAGTGCCTTGGCAGCAACTGATAATGCTTGATCTTTGGACATTCCTGTCTTGAATTGATCTTCAAGTACACCGTACATGTAGGGGCTACCAGAACCAGTTGCACAGTATGTGTCCGGAATAGAGCCGCCAGCTGAATCTATACTGTAGACACTGGGTCCGGAATTATCTACACCTACGATGAGCAACTGGACATAGTGAGGCCTTCCCGAGAGGATGTTGGCAGTAAATGTAGCCGCTCCCTTGACAGTCATTGGCATATCCCTTTTCAGCTCGAAGAGCTTCAACTCGGCAGCAAGCACGCGGGAAAGTGATTGAGCATGTCCGACCAGCCCAGCCGTCGTTAGAGCAATGTTATCAGAAATTCGGAAGAGCTTCTGTACTGACTTGTTTGCGATGAAATGACCCATTGTCGCCCTGTGATCCGCACCTACGACAACGCCGCCATCATACGTAATTCCAACGGTACTAGTACCGGTCTTTATTGCGCTAGAAGTTGCATCCATAGTAATCACCGGCGGAGTGGCCAGTAATATCTTCTACAATCGACCCCTTATGAATGCGACGGGAGTCGACCTTGCTAATTCACATAAATTTTCTACACATCACAAATTCTTATTCAGAAGACATCAAGGAGGTATAGTTACTCGGTCCATTATGGCTGTATCTGATGAAGGCCCTAAGTGGGTAGAGATGCCTAGTATTACAGACCAGGGCCTGAGTATCATCGATCCGGGTGAGCCATACCATGATCTCGGCATGAGGTTTCCAGATGCTCCGGTACCTAGATCGGACGGAGATGTTATCATTCACAGAGCTGCACTGGAAGATGTCACAGGAATTTCACAAATAATGGACTGGGTATCTGATGGGGATATTGTAATTATCGAGATGTCGGATCTTATGTCAAGAGATTTGGAACTACAACTTGCCGTAGGCAAAATACAGGACTTTGTCGAAGGTGACGTGAATGGACAAGTGGTTAGACTGGGGAACACCAGACTCTTACTACTGCCTCCAACATTCGAGAGTGCTAGGGTGAAGTGACAAATGCAAAGTAAGGTGGATGCCCCATGCCCACAGTGCTTCGAAGATGGGGCATTGATGATGCTAGCAATGAGTTCCGAAATTCCATACTTCGGAGAGCATACCCAAATCACAGTAGTCTGTGAGTCGTGCGGATGGAAGCATACTGACTTCATACCCTCTGACGGCGAGAAGCCGGGTTACTCCTGTTTAGTCGTGGATGATGAAGAAAAATGCTTGGCCAGAGTAGTGAGGTCATCTTCTTGCACTATCAGAATTCCTGAATTAGACTTGGAGGTTTCACCAGGGGGTTCTTCCACAGGATTTGTGTCTAATGTCGAAGGTGTCATTAATCGATTCGAAGATGCTCTGGGCTCCATAATTAGGGGAAACGCAGATGATACCTCAGTTCTAGAAGCATCTCTGAAACTAATAGAAGATCTAAGAAATATGAAAGAAGGTAAATCGGACTTCATTATTGAACTCCTAGATCCTATGGGCAGAAGCCAAATTATTCACGATGAAGTAGAAAATAGAGAGCTACTGGAAAAGGAGAAGGAAACATTGGACATGGGCCCAGAGGTCCCAGTTTTCGATATTGTCTAAATTGCGTCCACTGCAAGGAAATCTGCTACACTGTTTTCCATCTGATTTCTCTTTTCCTTGAGATCGTTGAGCCACTCGGTGGCTCTGTCTATGCATACCTTCTTCACGTCCCCTGCCAGCATCCTACCACTTTCATAATCGGACTTTATTTCATCTAAAGCGGCATCGTCATCTTCGAAGAAGAATTGTAGATACTGGTATGCTACATCCTTTGAGACGTCCCCCCCTAGTCTTCGATGTTCTTCCACGGTTGGTTGGCCGCCGCTTATCGCCCTCTTCACCTTCTTCTCCATGGATTCAACATCGTCATCCATGAATATTGTACTCTCGGGCTTAGAAGAAGACATTTTGTCACCAGTCATCCCTACGGCGAATCGATGGTATGTCGAGCACGGAGGCAATAGTCCCAAGCCACCTAAATTCCTCTCTATTTGTAGTAATTTAATCCTGATTTTTGATCGATCCCCAATAGTTGCACCTGGAATCTCTATTGTTCCATGCTTAGGATTGGGCTTGATATCAGAGAATCCTAGTTCAGAAATGCAGTCTACAATATTTCCAACGAGTTTTGCCCTAGACTCCATATCTATTCTACCAGAATTGGAAACTCCCATCTCGGTTTGATTTTCTTCCTGAACTGAAAGCGCAACGGTAAGTCCGCCGGACTTTCTCTTCTTGACATTGAACCAATTGGTCTTCTGAGTAATATCTCTTGTCAATCTGAGGTGAGGGTCTTGGTCAACACCCACAGGTACGACTATCGGCCTTAACCCACCAAAATCATCTAACTGGGGGTGAACTATGTCGCCAACCTGTACTAAGGGGGCTTGGACATGTGCCAGATTTGTATCTCCACCAAATCCGTATATTGCGTCCAGTTCAGATAGGTTAGTACGTTTACCCAGAGTGAAAGCTAGTCTCTGAACTTCAGGTCTGGAACTCTGAAAGTATACGTTAGTCTTGTTCGGATCTAGTCCTAATGCTGCGTAGTTCGAAACATATTCCCTCAACGCAGTCTTTCTGCCCTCTGAAAGGGAGGTCCCCCTTGTTGCGAGCGCTTCCAGATCAGCAACTGCAACCGTAACATCTGCTCCCTGTTCCTGAAACCATCGGACCTGCTCAATTACCATACTATGTCCTAGGTGCATCCTTCCACTAGGCATTAGTCCTGTCAGAACTCCGAATGGCTCCTGATTGGATATTGAATCTGTAATCACATCCATGTCCCTATGTGCAAAAACTATTCCACGCCTATGCAGCATTCCAGGATTCGGCAATGACCCTAGGTCCATTGGGGACAATCCGAATTGTTCTATCATTCTATCATAGTCGGTAGATTGTTCGGAGGACCATGGGTCTATACTACCTCCGCCTACCATGGATTCCGGCTTGTATTGCAGCCAATCAAGGCATCGCAAGAATTTTTGTGAATAGTTGCGAACAGTTACAACGAATAGCGATCCCGTTTAGGATGTAATATGGCTAATGTTCACTGCTTCGGTGTGGGCCTGGTTGGTTCCTACGTAGCAGTAAAGTTGGCCCAATCGGGCCATTCCATACACGCTTACGATCCGCAGCCGTTTCGTGTTGTTGGATTGCCCGGGGTAGAAGTACATCACCTTGAGGCAGATGATGATCCAATTGATTTGATGCTAGATATGATTACACAACAAAAATCATTCGAGTTCGATCCTGTTAACGACATAGTGGTAAATATGCTCCCCGGAGATATAGGACACTCAAGCACGACAGCGCTTGCAGAGCTTCCTTGGAGGACTGTAGACCTTAGTTTCAGCCAGTTTACCCCAGATAGAGATGATGATAAGGCTAAGGAAAACGGTGCAAGAATACTGTGGGATACGGGGATTGCTCCGGGCCTGTCAAACATGCTTCTTTCTAGAGCATATGATGAATTGGGGCCCCTGATGAAAGGAGAGGTTCGTGTAGGTGGAAATCCGACCGGACCAATGGGTGATTGGAACTACATGGCTCCATTCTCGCCAATAGATGTAATTGCAGAGTATACGAGGCCTGCGAGAGTCATTAGAGGCTCGAAACTGGTCACATTGCCAGCTTTATCAGAGAGGCACGAAATCGAGGTTCTTGAGAAAGGAACGATGGAGGCATTCCTCACAGACGGTTTGAGAAGCGTACTAAACACCATTCCGGCAGAAGAACTGTCAGAATATACAGTCAGGTGGCCTGGACACATCCAGAAATTCATCGATGAAACTGAAAATGGTCATATTGATCTTCAAAGGATAACATCCGAGTGGCAATATGACGAAAAGACCCCCGAGTTCACATGGATGGAAGTGTTTGCACAGGGAAGGGACGGCACAGGGATGAGGTGGATCGTCCAAGATCACGGAGGCGATGATGGTCACTCAATGGCTCGTTCTACGGGATTAGTAACAGTTTGCTGCATAGAGGAGTGGTTGAACAATCAGGAAATGCTGCCACCCGGAGTACACCCCCCAGAGTCGATGTCACCCGAATCGGTAGATAGAATTGTTAGTAGATTGATAGAGGAGGGAGTGGAGATAGATGGGCCTATCGTCACTCCTCCTGAATGATAGGCATCATTCTAATGTCATTTCTTATCAAGAAATATATCGAAGCGGGCACTGCTACAATCATTGATACTGCGAAAGCAGGGATGATCCAGCTAATTCCCTCCTCCTCTGCCCTTTCCACTAGCCATGTGAAAGAAAGTATCGATTCAGGGAAGTCTTGAGTCCACCTGAATAGATTCGACGTGTGATGACCTACAATGGTGACCCCGTGATGAAGTCCATTGTATGTGCTCATAGGAATTGCCTCTAAATCAACAACTGGGCCTTCGAGTTCTATCGATATATTGGTTCCTGGGGCCTGAGTTAGAAGCATGCCTGTGTCAATTTCTCTCCAACCTACTGAAAGACTCCTGGAATCTATTGGAATCAGCGGTACTTCATTACCGTCCGAGTCTGAAACAGATTTGATACTCTGATCAAACTGTAGCATAATTGTTCCAGGTACGTTCCATCTCTCAGAAGCAGGGGAGCTTGAAGTGATAGATGTTCCATCTGAGGTTACATACGTCGAATTTCCCGATATTTCATGAAAATGCCATTCTCCCCATGTGGTGAACCAGACTTGCTGATCCTCCAACCAAGAGATAACCTCGGCATCATCCCTGACTCGGAAATCGCCAATCCTTGCCCTCCAATGGATAGAAACTAGTGAGTTCTCTTCGGCCGACTCAAGTAAGGCTATGTCAGCAACACCTTTCTCGAGACTGCCTCCGTTCCTCTCCATGGAAACAAGTCCTTCTGGGACTTCCTCCAAAGTATCTCCAACAATAATGAAACCAGAATCTAGCAGCGAATCCGCCGTATTCGGGTCGATCGAGCTGCCCTCTATACCGAATGAAACAGGATAACGACCCCACTTAGAGGAATGAGTTAGTTCTGTAAGATAATCCCTACATCCGGATATTACCCAGTTTTCCTCTTTAGTATCTACCCCCTCAAACCCATGGCATCCAAATTCGTCACCGCGTTCCAATCTCTCAGGACCGATTATGTTGGTAAGCCAGGTATCAGTGCCCCACTCCCCTATTGCAGACGGGGCAATAATTGGAGAGAGCAGGATTACGACTAGGGGAAGTGCCCAGCCTCTGCGGCTCATGGCACTAAGCAGATATTATGCCACTTCAACATTTCAACTGTAAAGTATGAAACTGAACACTCAATGCCGTTGATATGGTGCTGTCCGAGAAATCGGTGGAGAATATTAGGTCATGTGTTAAATTGGAGGGCACCGGACGGAGCTTCTCCACGCCTCTAATCTACAGGTTCTTGGAAAAGTACGTTCCTGCTCTTCTTAGAAGCGTGACCAACGTGCACATAAGGGGGGCGCACAAGGTACCAATGCAAGGGCCGGCAATATTCTGTGGAAATCATCTAGGCAATCTAGACCCCTTCATCAAAATTCTAGCTTCGCAGAGACCAATACACTTCATGGCCAAAGAGGGGCACTTTGACAAACAACCTAATCGGTTTGTGATGATCTCTACGGGTCAAATTGAGACTTTCAGGGATACCGGAGCAAGGGACGCTCTGGCCAGAGCAGTAGATGTTATCGAGAGTGGGGGGTGTTTGGGAATATTTCCCGAGGGTACAAGATCTAGAAGGACAGAAGCACCGCTACTACAACCAGCGAAAACGGGTTTTGCTAGGTTGGCAGCACTTTTCCCACATGTGCCTATTGTTCCCGTAACTCTGTCCATAGGGGCTAGGGATTTCATGCCTCCCGGAACAATGCTGCCCAAGCCATGGACAAGGATCGATCTGATTGTGGATGATCCAATAACATTCTCAGAATGGGCGGCTCATCCAGATGGCGGGTCAATAGATGACTCCTGGGTCAATTCAATAATGCTCAATAGCCTTGAAAAACGCCAGGAAGCGATGAGGCCGTTGTATCGTAAGTTCGCAGACCAGCTAATCAATACTCTAGGAATGAGGGGTGCGCCCTAGCGCATTCTTGATGGACTACCTATCTACACAATCAGAGTATATGAGGCAGTATCTTGACTTGTTAAGTAGAATACTTGACGAGGGTGAGGCAAAGGAAGACAGGACTGGGACTGGGACCCTCTCACTATTCGGGCACCAGATGAGGTTCGATCTAAAGGAAGGTTTTCCGGCAATTACAACGAAAAGGGTACATTGGCCTAGTGTAATACACGAGTTACTCTGGTTCCTTTCTGGAGATACTAATATTGAGTACCTTAATCAAAACAAAGTCAGGATATGGAATGAATGGGCAGATGAGAATGGTGACCTTGGTCCAGTTTATGGGAAACAATGGAGGAAATGGGAGTCAAACGATGGTAGAGTCATCGACCAGATTGAAGGGGCAATAGAGCTTATCAAAAAAGATCCGAACAGTAGACGAATAATAGTTTCAGCATGGAACGTTGGAGATCTGCAGGATATGGCTCTGATGCCCTGTCACGCATTCTTCCAATTCTACGTTAATGATGGGAGGCTGTCTTGCAACCTGTACCAGAGGAGTGCTGATGTTTTCCTTGGGGTGCCATTCAATATCTCATCGTACAGTCTGTTAACATGCATGATTGCCCAAGTTTGTGATCTGGATCCTGGAGAGTTTATCTGGACCGGTGGGGATTGCCACCTCTACCTAAATCACCTAGACCAAGCTAGGTTGCAGGTTTCAAGGGAGCCGCTAAATCTCCCTATGCTAAACCTAGACCCATCGATCAAATCGATAGATGATTTCAGATTCGAGCATATATCCATAGATGGATATGAACACCACCCCCACATATCTGCTCCAATTTCGGTTTAGTGATTAAATGAAAATAGCGATGATTGTTGCAATGGATAGGGACGGTTGCATAGGAAGAGGCAATGCCTTGCCATGGAGGCTCTCTAGAGATATGAGTCGATTCAAGAGTCTGACAGAGGCGGATGGTTTCAACTCCGTAGTTATGGGGAGGCGGACATGGGATTCTCTGCCAGAAAGATTCCGTCCACTTCCGGAGCGAGTGAATATAGTAATGTCAAGGGATACTGATTGGCATGATGATGGGGCAATCACTGCTTTGTACGTGGGACGTGCGATAGAGATAGCATTCGCAGAGGGAAGCGATGAATGTTGGATCATTGGAGGCGCAAAGATATACGAGATGTTCATAGACAGAGTAGAGGAAATTCACGTTACAGAGGTTCAAACTAATGATAGCGGAGACGTATACTTCCCTAAGTGGGATCGTTCTCTGTGGGACCAAGAATTAATCGAGACTGTAGAGGCCGATGAGGACAACGAGTACGAGTCTACCTACTCTATATGGACGAAGAGTTGATTTGCGCTTGTTGATACGAACGAATATGAGATCATTCCTAATAGGAATAATTCTAACTTTGCCAATTTTGATGGCTGGTTGCACTGATGATGATTTAAATGATGCTCAGCAATCGATGGGCTGCACCTATGCTGAGGCGATAAACTTCAATTCATCATCGAACATAGACGACGGATCATGCGTATATCCTGACCCTCCTGTCTCGATCCTCGGATGCATGTACTCAGACGCTCTAAATCACAATCCTTCTGCCACAGAGGACGATGGCTCATGTAGGTACCCCGTTGTTCCAGAACCTGTTCCCGGATGTACATACTCAGATGCCTACAACTACAACATGAACGCCACAGAAGACGATGGTTCCTGCGTTTACGATAGTGACGGAGACGGCATAATCGATGAGTTCGAAGTGCTAGGTTGCACGGATGTAGATGCCAACAACCACAACTCGTCATCAACCAGCGATGATGGCTCGTGCGACTACGACCAGGACGATGACGGTGTATACGACTGGGCCGAGGAAGAGGGCTGCACCGATACCAATGCTACAAACTACGATTCTAGCTCTACCGAAGGTAATCAGAGCATGTGTGAATACCCCTTCGTGATGACTTTGTTGGATCTTGAGACATTCCTGGCAGATTCTGATGATGACGGGGATCCTGATGGATTAGAGAATTCTGTGGATGCACTCGGAAATGACACTGCATTCCTCAGAGTAATTGTGGTCGATGAAGCTACCGAAGAAGATGGATTAGAAAGCGATTCTAATGCCAATACTACATCAGTGGAGATAATCTACGGGCATGACCCTGAAAATGAAATCACATACTATGGCATGGTAATGAGATTCATGGGCGATATCTCGATGGAGCAAACCACAGTACAAGGTCCCGATGGTATAAACTACCGCATTGGAAGTACTACCTCAGGATCTTGGTACTTTGCGAGGGATGAGGTTTACCAGTACGAGAACCCATTCTTGGAAGACGAGGGTGAAGACGACGGTGGTGGTGGAGAAGACGAAGAAGATGGCTCCCTATGCGATGAGTTCTTCGATAATGACCCATTCAATTGGGCGGACAATTGGACACTTTCATATGATAACGGGGTAAATACCATTGAAGGTAGAAGCGAGGCATTAGGATTTGATGCTAGGATTGAATTAGTTGGAAGTACCCCAAATCTGAAGCTTTTACGTATTTCGTCTATTGAAGGCATGGAAAGGTGCTCAATAGAGATCTTGGACGCTGGATTAATGGATATTGCAATTGATACCTCACTCCCACGAACCTCTATGACATTGAAGATTGAGAACGAAATCGAGGAGGATTCAGGCAGCACCAAGACCTGGTCTGCAGATCTCAGCGAAGAGCACTTCGAGGAAGTTAATCTAGACGAGATCGCGATGCAAGTCTTTGCAATAGAGGAGGATTCCGAAGGTGGTAGTTCTGAGAATGAGCTAGTCATGGAAATGCTGCTTAGCGAACAGACATCGACATACACAGATCAGTGCTACCAGTGGACTTTGTCTTGGTCCGATAATGATAACGACGGTTACACCTCCGCAGGGGATGCCTATGCCATCTCCAGAACTGAGAAGGTCATCGATCCCTGCGCTGATGATGATGAGTATAGAAACAAGAACTTCCAGATTGTGTTCTACGACCTGTGGGCTGATATGCCAACTGGGGGGGTGTTCACACCTGGATTCGGACTATTCGCTGCAATCTCGACAATTTTGGCATCGTCGGTGGTAATTGGAAGGAGGGTCGATTGACTAACGGACCCGAGAACCGGAAAGGATATCGCCTTCAGTAGTTAGAACTTTGACTCCCCCCTCACCGTCGTCTGCAGCGAGAATCATTCCTTCGGACAAAACTCCCCTGAGTTTCCTGGGCTCGAGATTGGCTACGAAAACAACGTTAAGGCCCACTAAATCAGATGGCTCATAATGTCCCTTAAGACCGGCACATACCGTTCTAGTTGAGTCTGATCCTTCATCGATTGTTATTACGAAGAGTTTGTCTGCATTGGGGTGATCATCCACAGATACAATCCTCCCGGTTCGCATCTCTACTTTCATGAAATCCTCGAAGTCGATGTAACCGCCCCCGACTTCCGGAACGGGCGTCTCGTCATTGTCCTTACTGTCCGCGAGGGAGTTCTCACGCTCTAGTATCTCATCAAGATCCAGCCTCGAGAATAGCGGTTCAGGGGTTTCTGCATTCCAGAAGAGATTAGTTTCTAGATCCATAGAATCCTCCCAAAGTATGTTGTCTATGTCATCCTGATTCCCCAACATCTTCCATAGCCTGTCCGAAGAAAACGGAATGAATGGCCTCATGCACACTGCCAAGCAAGCACAAATTCTCCATGAAAGAGAAAGAGAGGACATTGATGAGCTCCTCTCATTTGATTCCTCTTCGTTAATGTATTTCCAAGGTGCGGCGTCCTGCAGTAGTGAGTTACCAATCTGAGCAATCCCCATAATGCTCCGGAGAGCCTCCTTGAATCTCTGCTTTTCCATAGACTCAATAGCGCTCATAATCTGATTATCAACCTCCTGAACAGTCTTGCTATGATCGGAAAAGCCATCATATTTCGAAAGCGGGTTTCCGTCAGAAGATTCTAACCTGTGAGTGAGAGTCATGACCCTGTGTACGAAATTCCCGTATGTTCCAATCAATTCGTTGTTCACTCTATCGACGTACTCATCCCATCTGAAGTCTGTATCATGAGTCTCTGGCATGTTGATGGATAAGTAGTATCTTAATGAGTCCGCATCATACTGTTCAAGATATGAAGGGAGCCATACAGCATGTCGCCTACTCTTACTGAATTGGCCCCCCTGAAGCATGAGGTACTCATTAGCCGAGACGTTATCCTCGAGGACTAAATCTCCCGGGCCCGGCAAATGAGAAACTTCTGAAGAGTCGAGAGCGTTCAATCCCATTATTATCGCAGGCCAGATAATTGTATGGAAAGGGATATTGTCCTTACCCATGAAGTAGATGTGCTTAGGTGAGTCTCCATTATCGGAAACTTGCCACCAATTCTTCCAGGCATCGTCACCGTCCGGGTGTCCTGCAGGTTTGGCGTTCCTAGAGGCCCAAATACGCGCGCACGAGTAGTATCCCTGAACTGCCTCGAACCAAACATATACCCTCTTGGTTTGCCAATCTTCACCTTCTAATGGGATGGTTATCCCCCACTCTATATCCCTAGTTACTGCACGTGGGCGTAGACCCATGTCTAGCCAATTCTTGGACATCGCCCTCACGTTTGGCTTCCAAACTGTCTGCCTTTGCGATGAGTGCGATTGCAGTGAGTCTTGAAAGTCGTTTAGACGCAAGAAAAAGTGATCGGTGTCCCTGACCTCTATGTCCGACTCTGCATCTAGCTTGGATTTTGGATTCACAAGCTCATGAGCCTCGTAAGTCGCTCCGCAAGAGTCGCACTGGTCCCCTCTTGCTCCATCTTCGGAGCATTCCGGGCACTGCCCCTCGACATACCTATCGGGCAGAAAACGGACTTGCCCATCCTGTGTGATAGAGCAATACTGCTGCATAGTCATCTTCTCAAGAAATCCCGAGTCCATCAGATTAGTGAAAACTTCGTGAACAATTTCCTTGTGCATTTCATCAGACGTCCTATTGTAAAGAGCGCCTCCGAATTCAACGCCCCTTGGATCTACAGGGTGTACCCATGAGCATCCTAGATCTGCTAGTGCCTGTGTGTTGATTGCGTGGTATTTGTCTACGACCTCTTGCGGAGTTATCCCCATCTCCTCTGCAGTAATCGTGATTGGTGTGCCATGTTCGTCTGAACCGCTGCACATGAGTACCCGCCTACCCCTAGCTCGCTCATATCTATACTGAATATCTGCAGGTAGGCAGTTTCCTGCTACGTGACCGAGATGTAGTGGCCCGTTTGCATATGGCCAAGCCATGAAAATTGCTACGTAGTCCGTGACAGCACCCCAATACGCGGTCAAGTTAGATATTTATGTCATGTTCGCCCGCGGAAGTACGGAGCCAAACGCTGTGGAGAACCAAATAGGACCTTTCTCGTGGCCTCAGAATCTCCAAGAGGCATAAGAATTGGCAGACTATACCTTGATGATTGCCTACGCCGTTCTGGCGTTAGGGGCCTCTTTTCTATGCAGTATTCTAGAGGCGGTGCTACTGTCCACATCTCATGGCCATATCGTTGCATTGAAGGACACTCATGCAAAGGTAAGTGCTACTTGGTCAAAATGGAAAGAGGACCCTGAAGGGCCATTGACTGCAATTCTCACACTGAACACTATTGCACATACCGTTGGAGCACTAGGGGTCGGTTCAGAGGTTGAGAATAATTTTGAAGGGGAGTACGTCATTGCCGGCTCAGCAGCGATCCTGACAGTGGCAATCCTTCTACTAAGCGAGATTCTACCTAAGACGATCGGAGCTCTATACTGGAGAAGGCTAACAGTGACCTCGTACCATGTACTGAGATGGTTGATGTGGACCCTATGGCCAATTGTGGTAACCATTGAGATAATGCGATCCCCCTTCCCCCAGGTGGAGACTGAGACAGTAACTCGAACTGAGTTATCGGTACTCGCGGATATTGCCGAAGAGTCTGATGTAATCGAAGAAGACGAAGAGGCGGTGATTCAGAATCTGTTGAAGCTCAGAGAGATGAAGGTTACAGAAATCATGACTCCAAGAGTCGTAATGACCTCTGTTAAGTCTACTGAATCAGTTAGAGAGGTGATGGAAAGAATCCCAATAATGACTCATGGACGGATGCCTGTGTACGAGGAGAACGTAGATGAAATGGTTGGACTAGTACTGCGTAGCGAGATTCTAAGGAGGGCTGCCGACGATGACTTCGAGACAAAGATGTCGAAGATTTGTAGAGAAGTGGTGACTTGTGATGTCGATACCTCGGTGGACAAGGCCCTAGATATCCTACTCGAGAAGAAGGAGCAGCTTCTAGTAGCCAAGGATCAGTTTGGAGGCACTGCTGGTTTGATCACCATGGAGGACATCATAGAGACCCTGCTTGGTGTCGAGATTGTAGACGAGTCAGACCAAGACGCGATAGACGATGGTGTTCTTCACGAGGACATGCGAGAGCTAGCCAAGAGAAGGTATGACTCAGAGCAAGAATAGAAGAGTGATCAGTCAGATGATTCCTTCGAGTCACCGTCAGATAACCAGCCTTGTGCTTCTGTATAGTCACCTAGTTGCTCTAGCCTCTTCAGCCAGCCCTTTGACTCTGCGGTCTTTGCGGTCTTAACAAGCCAAACGCCTCCGAATAGTGTGTCCCAGAGGCCGAGATCATCGCTCTTGAATCTGTAGAAAAGGTAGTCTAGAGTTGGAGGTAGGAGGAATACTAATCCAAGAACTAGTTGGATTTGTCCCGCACTGTCGGAAAAACCAGTGGCTGTGGCCGTAAGTAAGGCCATAATTCCCAGAATGACCAGGGGGAATGTCATGCCCTTTAGGAAAATGTACCATTGGTGGGGCTTCTCTCCTTTCGTATTGATGTACGTCGTCCTTGTGATCCAGTTTCCAGTTGTTCTGCCTGTCGAATATGCCATGAATCCTAGATTGAACGCTATAAGGCCCATTCCAGCGAGGACGAAAATAGTAGGCTGGAAGTCGTTCCCCCAAGCGGTGAACCCTACTAGCGGAATGGTCCATCCCCAGGAAACTAGGAAATCGGAGTACTTTCTAATTCTAAACTGGGTTGGAGAAGCGAGCTCAGAATCCTCTGGCAAAACCTTGGGCACCCTTACCTTCTTTTCCCTTGGTTTCCTAGGGGCCTTCTTCCTCCTGCTCCTCTTTTCCTTCTTCTTGACCGGTGCAGGCTGGGCAACGGGTTCTGGTTCTACTGCCGCACTCTCCGGCTCAGCTACCTTTGGCTTATCGTCCGTTGACTTCGCGTTGTCGATTTGTCCGGCCTTCTCCAATAGTCCCAATCAACCACCATACCTTTCCGCTATCAGCTTGTACAATTCAAAGTCCTGAGACTCGGTGAATGACTTCATAACTACCTCGGGCAGGTCTACAAGCAGTTCATTAACCATCGTGAAGAACTGCCCCCTAGTGTCAGAATCTGTGGACTGGGGGTCTTCCCCGACAGTCTTGAACAGTTCAAACCCATCAGATGAGATGAAGTCACTAGTTTTGTCGTCTGGCAATTCTCCAAGCAGTCCATTTACTACAGTGAAGAAATGGGAGAAGTCGTCCTCATAACTCCTGAAGCTCTGGATGATTCCATTCACGAACTCGTCAAAGTCTAGGGTGCCAGAGTTGTCTAAATCGGCTTCTTCGAAAAATGATTTCATTGAGTCCATATCTAATTCGCCTATCCTCTGTAGTGGGACTCCGGTTTTCTCAGCAACTCTGCCAATGAAGTCAGAGTCTTCCATTGCCTCGATAAATTCGTCTAGAGACATCTCGTTGTTAGTCGGGCCAGAAATCAGCTCAACTGTTGGCTTAATCGTAGTAAGATCGTCCTGGTCTTTCTTTCTGAGTACAATTATCTCCCTATCTAGATCGGAACCGAACCTATCGGCGTATCTTTCCATGAGGGAGTCCCCCTTTCCTGTAGAGATTCTTTCGATCCTATTGTATATGCTGTCTCTGGAACTGCTCGAAATTGTGGGGTCGTTGGACTTTCTCCTGTTCCAAACTGATTTGAAATCTGAAGATTCGTCGACCTGTGAAGAATCTGAAGAGGTAGACAGTGCGCTTGCCGCGTCAAGTAGGTCACCGTCAGAAGACTGTTCAGGGGAAAATCCGAATTTTGGTCCCGGAGGATCAAGTGGTAGAGGGGGGATCTCAGGAAGTGAAGGGTCGGGTAATGGGGGAGGCATCGATATTCCGGGAGGGGGTGGTGGCAAAACATCAGAAGGGTCATCTGAGTCTTCATCTACCTCGTCTAAGGGGTCAATCACGGAGTCCAACCGCAGTCCACCACTATTCAATATTCTCCGTATTCGTAAACTCGATGAGTCAATTAATGCATAGATGCAGAAAAACCGACTATTTGCATATCTCTGCCCATCCTTTAAGGCACAGGAACATAGCCATTGACTCTTTGACCAAGAGCTCGTCTCCAATAGATGGATTAATTTGTTCTCCGGAGATGCTAGCACAAACGTCATCAGCAAGTATTCGTACCTTCACAGAGCCACCGGTGAATACTACTGCCTCCTTTAGAGGATCGAAACTATTGCTCGAGTCTGGATCCAATCTTTCGAGTGGTAACTCGGTAACCTTTAGCCCTGATTTTCCGTGTAGGCTTCCAACCCACCTAATTACCCTCTTTGTGTCTATGGTCACTACTTCGTCTGTCTCTCCAGCAGTTCCGATTACTACCGATGAGTCCCCCTTGACAAGCTCCCAAAATAACGGAGTGTGCTTTCCGAATACATCCAAAGAGGGGTCTGCCTTGAGTCTGGAAATCCTATCGAGACCGAAGTCGTCTCTACCGTCTGCTAGCAATGCCAATTCCTCTATGCTTGTTTTGCTTGAAGACTTTAGGTTTACATTAGGTGACTTGGATCTTATCTTGATTATTTCATGGAGTTGATTAAGAGTTTGCATCTTTCCGGACTTCCCGGAGGAAATCTGGGAAAGTTTACCTAGGGTTGAGTCTATTCCATCAATCGCCCTTTTACCCCAACCCGAGTCTGTGTTGATAGTCGATTGGATATCTATGCCCTCTCCCCTGATGTAGTTAACTATCTCCCTGCGAGCGTTCGAGTCCAAATGCAGCAAAGAAGGGTCTCTCAAATGAATATGAAACCCCCGATGTCCGGAAAATGTGAATTGGGCGTATTTCTGCTTGAAGCCAAATTCTGGCTCTAGGAATTCATTCCATAGCCTCCACGCTTGACCCTGGATTACTTCAATCATCGCTGGGAAATCGTTATCTGACACTCCAGGTAGATGATCGCCATCTAAATCAAAAATCAGGTCTGCCCCCAACCACCCCTTCTCTGCCATCTTTCCCTTGGAAGGGTCTTCGTAGTATGCCGTACTATGGAAGCATGAGTGTGGTGCTCTGGTTCTGAGATAGGAATGAAGTGAAGTCTTGTCAGAGAATGCTCTATGTCTATCCGGTGGTGCACCCCCCCAAGGTATGAACATCCACTCCCTATTCCTTAGCCTAGGTGGGGCCCATATCGAATCTGGAGATATGGAATCATAATACTCAGAAAACCTGAGTGCGAATCTACTCCAGCCTCCGGCCATGAGGCAAAAAAAGGGACTAGGGCCATAAGTTTTCAACTAGCCAAGTTTGAGGCCGCCTACTTCCTTTCCATCTGTGGATGAAGAGGCTCCGGTCGCTTCTACATAGGCTTCCCAGCAAACATACTCGTTGTCCAGAACGATTGCCTCTGAGAACTTCAGGGCTTTGCCGGTTATTGCGCATACGGGTCCAAGTTGTCCTGAAGCGGTCGAAAGCTTAGATGGGTCTGGCATAATAGCGCCTACGACGTTTGCCATTTCATTATTGCGTGGAGGTGTATGAATCAAAATGCATTTCAACTAAATCACAACGCAATGAGCGTGAACGAAGACACTGTGACTGTTAGAATTGGGCACTCGCCTGATCCTGACGATGCTTTCATGTTCCATGCATTGACGAATGGTTCTATTGATACAGGCAATAGAAGGTATGAGCACGTTCTCGTGGACATTGACACCCTGAATAGTGAGGCAGAGATAGGCAGTTTCGAAGTGTCGGCCGTAAGTATTCACTCTTATCCGAAGATTTCTGATTCTTATTCCCTGATGAATTGTGGCGCCTCGATGGGAGAAGGATACGGCCCTATCTTGGTTTCCAAAGGAGAAATGAGTGTTGAAGAAGCAAAGAACAAGGTTATAGCGGTTCCAGGAAAGAGTACTAGTTCCTATCTTGCACTGGTACTGGCATTGGGAGATGTGGAGGTTAGGGAAGTCCCCTTTGACGAAATTCTTCCAGGGGTTTTGGATGGAAAGTATGACTCCGGAGTCATCATCCATGAGGGCCAGTTGACATGGTCGGACGAAGGGGCTTACATGGTATTGGACCTGGGAATCTGGTGGAACGAAAAAACCGGCCTCCCCCTACCACTTGGTGGGAATATAGTAAGAAAGGATCTGGGAGAATCTGTTTGTAGGGAGATCTGTGAGGATATCAGAAGAAGTATCGAGTACTCACTTGAAAACCCTGATGCTGCCCTAAAAGATGCAATTAAGTGGGGAAGGGGGATCGATGAGGATACGAATGAGGAGTTCGTAAAGATGTACGTAAACAGGCGAACTATAGACTACGGTGAAGATGGGAGAAGTGCTGTTAGACTGTTTCTCGAGAGGGGGATAGAGGTTGGCCTAGTTAGGAGTGATTTCGATGCAAGTGGTTTGAAATTTATTGGAGAGGGAGAGAGTGACTGAAAGACCTGAAGTTAGCGAATTCGGATCAGTCGATCCCGCACCTCCTGCCAGCAACGGCGAAACCGTAGAGAGGCTTCGAGATACCTTGTGTAACGAAGAGGAGAAGATGTTCCAAAGAATGAGGGCTCTTTTCGCTCTCAGGAATATTGGGGGCAAGTCCGCGGTGGATTCACTAGCAGATGCATTTGGCTCGTCATCTGCATTACTGAAGCACGAGATTGCCTACGTATTGGGCCAGATGCAGGATGATAATGCCGTACCCCATCTGGTTGAAAGGCTTGAGGATCTGAAGGAGGATGTAATGGTCAGACACGAGGCAGCCGAGGCCCTGGGGGCTATTGGGAACCTGACTGCAATGAGTACGCTGGAGAAGTTTGCATCTGATGAAGAGGTAGTCGTGGCAGAATCTTGCGAGGTAGCGATAGATCTACTAAACTGGGTCTCTAGCAAGAGGCTCGAGTATTCAGACTAATTGTGCTCGAACCAGGATGGATCGGCGCGTGCGCCGCAAACATCCTCTAGAAAGACTCGCAGACCGTTGATTGACTCAGGACTAAGAAAGTTTGAGACTTCATTCTCATAGTATTCACCCACTCTCTCATTAGATAGATTGACCTTGTTAGAAGCTTTTGAAATGACGGTGTTTCTTACATCTTCTTGGTCGAGGAAAGTGTTGTAATTACTAATCATCAGTTCTCTTGCCTCGCTGATTGAATTTTGATTCGAGTCTTTTCGGGCCGCGAATACTCCGAAGACCATTGGAAACCCAGTAATGTCCACCCATTCACTACCTAAGTCCATTCTCACTAGATGGGGATTGTTGATTGCTGCAGTCATCGCCCTATCTCCGATTATTAGAGCCCCGTCGCATTCATCTAGCATTGTGTCCATGTCTGGTCCCATTTTGACATATTTTGGATCCAGGCCCCTTTTTTCTAAGATCCATCTCATCAGCATATTGGATGTTGAGGAGTCTGATGGTAATGCAATGTCCCTCATTGACTCTATCGACCTATTGCCGAATAGAAGAACAGAGCCAACTGACTCTCGACCCACTATCCCTATGTCCCTGATAAGACTCAGTTTTCCCATATTGGATGCGTAGTCAGCAGCCGGGATTGGCGCAGTGATGCAGTCTCTACGTAGAAGGTGCCCTGTCAACCAAGAAGGGGGCGCAGGAAGAATCTGCCAGCCGTTAGAAATCGAGTGGAAAACAGGATCGCAATTGATGAAGGAAACTCTACCGAGTACTCTGTCCCATGACATGGGTTCACTGACCTATTATTGGAAGCATTTGGCCCTCTTTTTTTGGCTCCATTTGCAAACGTTCGAAATGCGAATAAGTAGAGTCTCTTTTTACAGGCATCTGACCCGAAGAGTGAATCAGATTGGCAAGTTTATTTGAGTCGTAGTTCAGTTTAGTAGTACTTCCTGCGACATGCATGATTTCCTCGTGCCCGACAGTTCCGTCTATATCATCTGCACCCGAGTTGATTGCAATGGTTGCTAGATGATCGCCAATATTCATCCTGTATGCCTTGATGTGAGGGATATTGTCAAGCATTATCCTAGAAAGTGAAATTACCCGGATTACCTCCTCCCCTGTGGCTAGTCGTGCCTCTGGCAGTCTTGTATTGTCCTTGAGGAATGGGTAAGGGACGAAGCACTGGAATCCTCCAGAAGAGTCTTGCTGTTTTCTCAGTTTGTTCATGTGAGTAATGCGATCTTTGGTTGACTCGATGGTCCCAAAAAGCATGGTGCAATTTGTTGGGATTCCTAAGTCATGAGCAATACCATGTATTTCCAAGTATTCTGATGATTTCTCCTTGCCCATACAAATACGATCCCTGATCGTATCTACAAGTATCTCTGCACCTCCCCCAGGTAAGGAGCCTAAGCCCGAGTCCCTAAGAATAGTTAGCGTCTCCAAAACTCCTAATCCAGATCTTGATGCAATATGCTTGACTTCTACCGCGGTTAGAGACTTGATGCTTATTTCGGGAAACCTCTGCTTGGTCAGACGATAGATATCTGAATAGTGATCTATGTCCCAGTCTGGGTGGAGACCACCAACTGCGTGTACCTCATCGATTTTCCCTTCGTACGGTTCGATCCTTGATACGAACTCTTCGGGACTAAGGGAATAGGCCTCACTGTGCCTTGGACCCTTCCTGAAGGCGCAGAACCTACATGCAAGAGTGCAAACGTTAGTGGTGTTAACATGAAGATTTTCATTGAAAAAGACGCTATCGCCAAATCTGGACTTTTTGATCATCATTGCTAGGGCCGTCAGCCCTGGTAGAGGTGCTTTAGTGTGTAGTTCCCCCCCTAACTCACAAGGTACTCGTCCTTCATTGATTAATCTGTGAAGGGCTTCAATCAGTAAATTGTTATTTTTGACTGAGATTGGTATTGTCATTTTTGACAATTCATCTCGCCAATTATGACCATGGACTGAGGGGCTCCAATTCACGATTATGCGAACTAACAGTATGATTTGAATGGCTCTATTGGATGACTAAACAAAAAATCTCATTGAAAACCATCAATAGCCCGGACTCGTCACTTTCGGACATGGGAGGCGGTCCCGCGGTGGATGTAAGTGAGCTCGAAGAAATGGCTAGGAGATGTAGAGTCGATATTGTCAAAATGACTCATGCAGCAAAGTCTGGACATCCTGGCGGATCACTGTCTGCGATAGACTGCATGGTCGCAATCTATGGCACGTGTCTTCGTTTCGATACAAGCAATCCAGATTGGGAAGATCGAGACAGATTCATCATGAGCAAGGGTCATGCCAGTCCTGCGATGTATGCAATTCTTCACCAAATGGGAGTTCTTGATGAGAGTGATATCATGGGATTCAGGACGCTTGGTTCGGTTTGCCAGGGTCACGTGGACATGAATTGGACCAAGGGGGTCGATTTCTCAGCGGGTAGTCTGGGCATGGGACTTTCTTTCGGTCTTGGATGCGCACTTTCTGCGAAACTGGATTCAAGTGATAGGAAAATCTGGGTTATGTTGGGAGATGGGGAAACTCAAGAAGGGCAGATCTGGGAGGCCGCTATGGCAGCTAGTTACCATAATGCCTCCAATCTTAGGGTAATTGTTGATCGCAACAGGATTCAGAATGATGATTTCATGGATGTACAAATGGAAATCGGAGACATTGGAGAGAAGTTTCGATCATTTGGTTGGACGGTGAAAGAAGTGGATGGCCACGACATGGCATCTTTGGTTAATCTGATTAAATGGGCAAATGCAGAAGATGGGAGCCCAGTTGCGATTGTGGCGAACACTATCAAGGGAAATGGAGTTTCGTTCATGGAGAATAATCCTTCTTTCCATGGCAAGGCTCCAGATGATGAAGAGCTGCGTATTGCACTGGAGGAGTTGGCATGAGCGCCCCTTCCACTGGAGGAGCATCCAGAGATGGATATGGAAAGGGACTGCTGCGTATCGCAGGAGATCCTCGTGTCGTCGTATTAGAGGCTGATTTAGGAAAATCGACCAAATCATGCCACTTTCGTGAGCAATATCCGGATAGAACCGTTTCATTGGGAATCGCAGAGCAGAACATGATGCTTGTTGCAGCTGGAATGGCGTCTTCTGGAAAAATTCCGTTTGCTAGCACTTTTGCTATATTTACAGAAAGGGCCTTCGAGCAAGTTCGTAATGGGATTGCGCGTCCTGGACTCCCGGTCCATATCTGTGGTAGCCATGGCGGCATCCATACTGGTTCAGATGGTAGTAGTGCTCAGTCAATAGAGGACCTGGCCATCTACAGGACCATTCCCAAGATGACTGTGATTCATCCGTGTGACGATATATCCGCCGAAGAGTTGACTACTCAACTGATTGATTTGAATGGCCCCTCCTACATGAGGACAGCCAGGAACAAGGTCTCGAGGATGTATGAAGATGGTTCAACATTGAGAATAGGGGAAGGGTCAGTTCTGAGGGAAGGTGGAGATGTAGCAATCATATCTTGTGGGGTCATGGTCGGCATAGCCATCTCTGCAGCAGAAATACTCTCGAATGAAGGAATAAGCTGTACCGTTGTTGACATGCACACAATCAAACCCCTTGATGGTGATCTAATTTCAAAATTATCTGAAACATGCGGAGCATTTGTTTCGGCGGAGGATCACTCGGTGATTGGGGGCCTGGGCAGTGCCATATCAGAGTGGCTTTCTACCAATTCCTCGGCCCCATTGGAGATGGTCGGAGTAATGGATAAATTCGGACAGAGCGGCGATTCTTCGGAACTAATGGAATTGATGGGGCTGAATGAGTCTGATATCTGCGAAGCCGCAAGAAGAGCGATTAGTAGGAAAAAATAGTCTTGGCCCCCAAGTATTGGGTTCATTTGATAGGGGCCTCAATCTGACAACGTCACAGATGACTGATAGCGATGCAGTCAGGAGGTTGCTCGAGGGAGACATAGACCCCGTAGAGATTGAGCAAAACCCGGAACTATACTCAATGGCAGAGAGGATATACGGAAGCGAAGCCCTAGAGGAGATGGGGGTTCATGCTCCAGAGATAGGCGAGATATCCGATGAAGTGGATTTCGGATTGATTTCTGATGATATCACCCTTCCTGATTTTATGCCCGACATTCCTGACTTGAAAATAGAAAACAGTAGGAAATCGAGAAGATGGGGATGGGTGTTTTTCGGTTTATGCGGATTAGCTGGTACAGTTTTCAACATGGTTATCGGGGTTGGGGCGATATTATGCTCTACCGGAATTGCAAACATGAGGGAGATATGTAGTGATGATTACGCTCAGACAAAGGTTGTCTGGACTGATGGATACACATGGGATGGCCTTCACCAGATAGAAACGTGGGTGAAACCGATGTCGGACCCCTTACTTGGTGACTTTCTTTTCCTGTCCTTCTTCTCGGTTACTGCCATCGCGGGCTTACTTATCAAAAAGAGAATCTAGTACATTCTGGCCATGTGCTGCCTCTTTTTCGTGAGATTCCCGGTTACAAGGCAATTCGTTTCTTGGGCAAAGTCCTCGTCGCATTCCCCTAGAAGCGTCAGACCAGTCTTCTTTTCGAGAAATTCTGCATCTGAGTCGTTTCCTTCGAATGCTATCTCGTAAACTATTCCACTTTCAATCGAAGACGAATCTGACTCATCGTAATCCAGATTAACAAAGGGGAATGGCTTCACCTTCTCGGAAACCAGTGATTTAGCCCTTTGACGAAGGTCATCGGCCAATTCTTCGAGTGAATCCAAAACTGATTTCTCTGCTTCTTCGAGGCTAATCTCAGACTTTGAACCAGTTCTCATAGTAAGAACAAAATTCCCTGCAGACAAGTCCCTAGGTCCTAGCTCTATTCTGATGGGCACTCCCTTTATTTCCCAGTCATAGTGTTTCACACCTGGCCTAACGTCCCTTGTGTCTAGTTCTACCCTAATTCCACAATCAGAAAGCCGTTCAGCCAGCATCTTTGCGGCTGGTTCTACCTTTGTGTCAACATGCGCGGCAATAGGCATAACAACGACCTGAATAGGAGATATAGCAGGAGGCAGAATCAGTCCCTTGTCGTCTCCATGCATTCCAACGACAGCACCTAGAAGCCTCTCGGACATTCCAAATGTTGTTTGATGGCAGGGCTTTGTGTTTCCCTCAGAGTCCTCGTATGTAAGGTCGAATGCGTTTGCCCACTGATCCTTGTAATGGTGGTAGGTTGCAACTTGAAGTGTTCTGCCATTAGGCATTACAACGTCTGCGGCCTTTGTGTACCAGGCACCCGGAAAGGTATCCCAAACGGGCCTCTTCGAGACCAAAGAAGGTAGACACAGATCGTGCATTATTCTCTGAACCATTTCAGCGTCTTCCTCTATCTGCTTGTCTGCACCTTTTTGGTCGGAATGTACAGTATGTGCCTCAAAGAAGTGAATCTCCCTTACCCTGATGAAGGATCGTGTTTGCTTGGTCTCATACCTGAATGTATTAACAATCTGGAATGTCTTCAATGGAAGATCTGCGTGACTCCTTATCCAAAGAGAGAACATAGTGTACATGGGAGTCTCGGATGTTGGTCTGAGAAACATCGGGATTTCTAGCTTATTCTCTCCACCATGAGTAACCCAATACACTTCTTTCTTGAAACCTGAAGCTTCTTCGTCGAATCTCAGTTCTGAAGGGTCTACGCCTGCCTCCCGTGCTGCCTTCAATAGAGAGACTAGTTTGTTTTCCTTGTCCAGGAGATCTTCCGGAACAAGTAGTGGAAAGCGGTACTCGTGATGGCCTGTCCTAGACATCTCTCTTCTAGCGAGTGAGTCAATTAAGCCCATTGCAGTTAGCCCGTATGGCTTCCAGACATCCATTCCCTTTATCGGATACCTCTTGTCTACGAGGTCGGCAATTTCCACTATTGCAGGGTACCACTTGTTGAATTCAGATTTTGGGGGTATTCCCCGCTTGGCCCTTGAAGGTCCTGACACATTAAGCCGGTCCTTGCTAGTTGGCTTGAATTATTCGATTTAAGTTACGTCAATTTGAGGAAATGATGCTCTCTATCTCCTGACACAAACCTTCTAGATCACGGATTTCAGATATCTTTCCATCCGAAAATACGATTCTGCACCTTGTATTTGATTTTCCTTGTACTTCAGTCAGCATATTTGCTACTACGGCTAGTAATTCGTTCTCGGATATCAAATCGATTGATTTGCTGATTAGGGAGTCTTCGCCGCCGGTAACCTCCAGTTTGAAAGCGATTCTTTTGGAGCCACTGGTATGCTCCTTCAATACATTAAGATGCTTCAAAGAAGGCTTGAGTGTTATTTGCCAATCTCCTGAGTTACTAGGGAATTTCCCAGTAAGGGGTTCGGGTATGTAGTCCAAAACGGCTGCTGCATGTATCCAATAGTCTGGTTTCTTTTCGGACTTTGCTAGAAGTATAGATTCTTCAAGCATAGAATCTGGAGTCCTGGCAAAACGAATGTCTGGCAGACTGAACAATGGTTTCCTACTAGTTATTCCTGAAACACAAACAACGTCGTGCCCCATCCTATGCAGGTGCTCGGCAATTGACCATCCTGTGTTGCCGGAAGACGTATTCACAATTTGTCTAATTGAGTCAATGGGTGCCGAATTTGCCCCCAGTGTTATGGCTACTCTCTTCCTACCCTCAATCCTTCGGTTTACCAAATTGCAGAACATCGCGACTATCTCTACAGAGTCGGGCTGCTTCCTCTTTCCCTCTATGGGGTCTTCTATCATTATGTTGACCCCACGGTCAACTAATTCGGATAGAAGCTCCTCAGTAACCTCATCTTGGAAAAGATCGTTATGCATCGATGGTACAAACAGAATTGGTATTTCGCTTCCAGATGCTGCAGAAATTGCCATCATAATTGGGGAGTCAATTATTCCATGGACAAACTTAGCAATCGTATTTCTAGTAGCTGGGGCTAAAACCAAGCCATCGAAACTCCCGAGTTGGGGCATTTCTGACTCCCATTCGGTAACGACATCGAGACCAGAACCCCATGAGAGGGCAAGAGGGGTGATGACTTTCTCAGCGGACTTGGTCATCATTGGGAAAACTTCTGCACCGTGCCTTCTTAGTTCTCTAGCCAGTTTGACGGCCTCTGTTGCAGCTATTCCTCCAGAAACGGCCAATATGACCCTCTTCCCAGTAAGGCTATTGCCGATTCGGGAGACTCCGGTATCCTCGCTCATGACTTCGCTATTGGATGTTCATTGATGAGGTCGTCGATAGTTGACTAAAGTGACTCCAGGGCAATTGAGATGCCCATCCCACCACCAATGCACATTGAAGCAATCGCCTTTTTTCCTCCCACTCTAGACAATAAACTGGCAGCCTTGCATGTAATCCTCGCTCCTGAGGCCCCTAATGGGTGTCCAATGGATAAGGCTCCCCCGTCGATATTGATAATTTCGGGATTTAATCCTAGTTCTCTGATGCAGGCAATACTCTGAGAGGAAAAGGCTTCATTCAATTCGAAGACGTCTATTTCACTGGAATCCCAGCCTGCTCTCTCTAGGGCAAGTCTGGTGGAAGAAATAGGCCCTAAACCCATTAGTTCGGGTTGACAACCCGTTGTAGCAGAAGAGACAATTCTCGCAATTGGTTGCAAATTATTTGCTTTGGCAAAGTCTTCACTACAAACCAGAGCGAAAACGGCCCCGTCCGTTAGTGGTGATGATGTAGCAGCTGTTACTGTGCCCTCGTCCATGAAGGCCGGTCCTAAACGTGACATTGATTCTAATGTGGAATCGGGCCTGATGCATCCATCTTTTGAGATTAATTCGTCTTTGTGAACTATAGGGACAATCTCCTCTGAGAATTTTCCTGACTGTTCGGCATTTGACGACTTTGAATGTGAAGAGAGCGCAAATTCCTCCTGCTCTAATCTAGATATCCCATATAATTGGGCAACATTTTCTGCGGTTATTCCCATATTCACGAAGGCCTCGGGATAATCATCTTCGAATTTTGGATGTGGGCTCCAATTGAAGCCTCTCCTCTTTACTCTGGACATAGATTCTATCCCCCCGCAAACGAAGCATTCCCCCCAGCCAGCAGAAATATTTGCTGTTGCGTAGAGTATTGCCTGCATCGAAGATCCGCAGAGTCTGTTGATTGTGACCCCCGGTACCTCAGGAGGCAGCCGTGAAATTAGAGCCATCATTCTCCCTATATTGTAACCCTGTTCGCCTTCCGGATAAGCACAGCCGACGATCACGTCATCTATTTCTGCTGGATCTATGCTTAGATGGTTAAGTAGCTCAGTGAGCACCTGTGAGGCGAATTCGTCCGGCCTTACTACAGACAATGGGCCCTTGTGGGACCTGCTGAATGGGGTTCGACGCCAATCAACAATTACAGAACTCACGATGTTCGGTCGGGTAGCGAGCCCATAACGATTCCCGGAGTAAAAATTTTGAACGACCGAGGGGTTCTTGAATAATCCTCAACGAGCATCAAGTATGATTAGGGAATGCCCAGTACACGGATACTTCTCGGACGATGATCTATGTCCGGCTTGTAACTCTGAAGGTAAGTTCATAATGAGTACAAGGGAAAGAGATGGGATGGCAAGAAAGCTAGCCTTAGTTCTCAGACATGCACCTGAGAAGTTCGATTTGGAAATGGACATAAATGGTTGGATCGATGTCAGAGATATAGTTAGGAAATTCAAAGATGGTAGGCGTAGACAGCATTGGCTAAGGCCTCACCACCTAGTTGCTATTTCTGAGACTGATCCAAAGGGAAGGTATGAGGTACGAGGAAATATGATGAGGGCTACTTACGGGCACACCGTTGAGATAGAGTTGGACCTTCCATCCAGCGATATTCCCGACTCCCTATACTACCCTTGTGATCCGAATGAGGCGGAGAATCTTATTGAGATTGGGATTAGCCCCGGAGGAAGGGCCCACGTTCATCTTTCGGCATCCATCAGGAATGCTGCTGAGGCAGGGAGAGTACATCACGATGAGCCAGCCATAATTGAGGTCGATACCGCTAGGATGGTCGCCTCTGGAGAGACGATTTGGCATGCAGGAGTCACTGTCTACCTATCCGAGACTGTTGCTGGTGAGTACCTCTCAATAGTTGGCAAAGATGATCCCGAGCTGTCTCTATTAAGAGAAACCTGGTCAGAAGAAGAGTAGTCAAAACTCTCCACAGACTGGGCAGAATTTCAGATCGCTAAGTTTCTCCGAACCGCATGAGTGGCACTCCCCGGATTTAGTAACCGGTTTTACATCTGAATTATTCTGTACACGGACGGATTCCTCCCTTTCAACGAATGGAGAAGCATGAGATTGATCTAGACTGCTTAGAATCTCTCTGTATCTCATCACCTCCGATATAGCAAGCTCAATTTGTAGGGTACGACGTCCTCTATCATCCTTATCGTCCAATAGCGATGCATTGGCTAATTCAGATTGTAGCCATCTCTGAAACCTTTCAAGTTCGGATGTATCGACCACACCATTAGGACATGGCATTAGCGTTAAACTGTATGTATTGACTTGAAAATGTTAGAATACGAGTCTCCGTACATTCAATCGTAAATGGCATCTAGGGTCGTAATAAAATTGGGCGGAGGTCTGATTACTGACAAGGGCTCAATGAAGAAGTTGGATTCCTATTCTTTGGAAAGGGTGGTAGAGTCGATATCCTCAATTGCTGAAATGGGCGTACCCGTAGTCATAGTGCACGGCGCGGGATCTTTCGGACATTTATTAGCAAAAAAATGGTCAATATCTGGAGGAGTGGATCAGGAGATCGCTAAAGAGCAACGAATGGCAGTTGAAGAAATTCGCTCAGATATGAGGGAGTTGAACAGATTGGTGATTGAGAAGTTTTCAGAGGCGGAATTAGAATCTGAAGGTCTTCCACCCTCTGAATGGGCGATAGGTACGGGATCAAAATTCCAAGGAGACATTACTAATTTCGAAAGGGGAGTAGCGTCTCCAGTTCCCATTACCTTCGGAGATGTTGTTAATACCAATGATCAGAGGGAGTTTGGAATTCTATCTGGTGATGATTTGATGGTGAGGCTTTCCAGAGAATTGGATGTGTCACACTGCATTTTCCTCATTGGCGATGCTGAAGGGGTCTTGACTGGGCCACCCCATCTGGAAGATTCGAAGTTGATTAGTAGATTGGGGGCAGAAGAAGAGTTTCAAGGCCCCCATAATTCAGAAATTGATGTTACGGGCGGAATTAGTCTGAAAATAGATAGTGCCAGGAGAATTGCATCGGATGTTGAGGAGGTTTGGATACTAGATGGTCGCTCCCCAGAAAGAGTTCTAGAATTATTGACAACCGGGGAAACTCGAGGGACGAAGATTCTGCCCTATTGAGTCTTCATATACACGTCTCCTTCCGATTATATTGTATGTCCACGAGAGAAGTAACTCTGGAGGGTCATGATTCCACCCAGTTCGAGATGATGGACGAGATGTGTCTATTGGTCGATTCGGAAGACAGGATCATTGGATCGAAGTCTAAATTAGCCTGCCACAGAAATGAAGGTTTCAGGCACAGAGCTTTCAGTGTGCTAATTTTCGACTCCGAAGGAAGGCTACTCGTTCAGAAGAGATCCTCGGAGAAGATTACATTCCCAGGAGTTTGGGCAAATAGTTGCTGCAGCCATCCTCTCGATTTAGAGTCGGAGAAGAATGGGCCAGAGGGAGCCATCAATGCCGCGAGAAGGAAGCTATGGCAGGAGCTTGGAGTCCCACAAAATGAATCCGATCTATGGACTTTCCACCATATCGGAAAGATGGAATACTCCTGCAGGTGGAACGAGGAATGGATTGAGAGGGAGATTGATCACATCATGGTGGTTCAAGCAGATGCTACTACCGATCATAATCTCAATGAGATTTCGGAGGTTCTCTGGGCCGATCCTAATGAAGTCAAGAGGATGATGGATGGACAAGGAAACTGGCAAGATCAAGTGATTGCTCCGTGGTTCAGATTAATTTGGGAGAATTACATAATTCCCAACGATAGCGACTTTACATCTATGACAAGTAAAATAAATGACGTAATCACCTTCTGTGGGGAAGTAGGCATGGATGGTAGACCAGTAAACCCCGGTCAGACGCTTCTAGATGCTCTTTCTGGACACCGTGAAAAGGTGGAGGGCGAGATTATGGCTAGTCTTTCGAAGATGAAACAGGAAAACCTACATGGTGCAATGACGCACCTATTCAAGGGAGGTGGCAAGAGACTGAGGGCCATATTGCCTAGACTTGTGGGGGAGGCTGTAGGTGGAGCGAACGACGGCCACTACACACTCGGAGCTTCCATAGAAATTATTCATAATTTCACATTGATACATGATGACATAATAGATCAAGACCCAATAAGGAGAGGTTTGGACGCTGTACATGTCGAATACGACGATGCCACCGCAATCAATGCTGGAGACGCCATGCTCGCTGTCGGATTCGAGATTCTTGCAGAGTCGGAAGATGTGCCGGACGAACTACTAGGGCACCTAATTAGATCGATTGGTGAAATGGTAAGGAAGGTTGCCGAAGGCCAGCAAGAGGACATAGAGTTCGAGACTAGAGATGAAGTAACTGAAGAAGACTACATTGCAATGATTGCAGGTAAAACCAGTGCAATGTTTGAGACCTGTGCCAGAACGGGGGCTATTCTTGCAGGGGCTAATGATGAGGAAGTTGCCAATATGGCGCAATGGGGCCTTAATCTGGGACTATGCTTCCAGTTGATGGATGATCTAATTGACATAACCGGAGATACTGAGACTCTGGGGAAACCAGCTGGATCTGACGTAGTTCAAGGCAAGAGGACCCTGATTGCAATTCATGCACTGCAAAGCGATTCCGACCTTACTAACTTCAACCGAGTATTTGGTTCTGGCCAGTGTAGTGAAGAGTCTTTGTCGAGAGCAGTTTCAGAATTAGAAAGTTCAGGATCGGTAGAGTATGCGAAGAAGAGAGCGATGTACCACCATTCGCTTGCACATGAGTGTCTCGACAGGCTGGAGGACTCTCCTGCGCTATCGGTATTGAGGGAGTTGACCGACTTCCAATTGATTAGAATTAGCTAATCAATCCGTGTACTGAGCCTCTCCTGGAATTTCTTCTTTGAGGCCCTTCCTCTGTCTGATGTCACCGACTATCTTGTGGAAAAGTTCTGGGGGGACCTGGTCATACCCTGCATTCTCAGTGTTCCAAACGGCCCTCCCCTGTGTTGCAGCCCTTATGTCATTTGAGAATCCGAATGACTCTGCGACTGGCATCTTACCGATCACGCACGTAACGTCGTTTTCGACTGGCATGTCTTCAATGACTCCTCTTCGAGTGATTAATTGCCTAGTAATTCCTCCTGCCCACTCAGAAGGTGCATCAATCCTAATTTTCTGTATAGGTTCGAAGAGCACCGAATCGGCCCTAATTAGGGCACCCTTGATTGCGTTTCTTACTGCTGGGATAGTCTGAGCCGGTCCCCTGTGGATGGCGTCCTCGTGTAACTTTGCATCAACTAGTCTAACCATGACCCCTGTTAGTGGCTCGTCGGCAATTGGCCCCTTCTTACACACGTCGTTGAATGCCTCTATGATCAGTTCTCTCGTCTCGTGGAGGTTCTGAATCCCCTTTGTATCATTGACTAGAACTGTGGTGGCATTGATTGCGTATATCTTTCTCATCAAATCCTTATCCATTCCAAGCTCGCCGAACTTATTTCCTACCTCCTTTGCATCCTTGGTCCTGACTGGCCCGTCCCCCAGATCGCCCTCCCTTAGTGCAGTGATGACGTTCTCGGGGAGTTGCTCCACCTCAACATAGAATCTGTTGTGTCTATTGGGAGACTTGCCCTCGAAAGGCCTACCCTTGTTATCGGATCCTATTGACTCCCTGTAAACCACTATCGGGTTACTCTGGTTGACCTTGATACCCTGTTCCTCCTCTAATCGATAAATCGTTATTTCAAGGTGAAGTTCTCCCATTCCTGAGAGTAGTGCCTCTCCAGTCTCATGATTTGTGTCTACGGACAGGGATGCGTCTGATTTGGCCAAACTTCGTAGCGCCCCGATGAATTTTGGGAGATCCTTCATTGATTTTGGCTCAATAGCCACAGTTACAACTGGTTCTGAGTAGTGCCTGATTGCCTCGAATGGCGTCTCGTCCTTGTCCCTTGTAATCGTTACACCTGCAGCAGCGCTCCTCACACCGGTCAATGCAGCGATGTTTCCTGCTGATACCCCTGGAACCTGGATTCTGTCACCACCTACCATCATGCTGACCTGCTGGACTCTCTCGGCCTTTCCAGCTCCACTCGCCCAAACTGTCTCTCCCTGCTTTATTGTGCCTGAATACACTCTTCCAACTGCTACCTCGCCTGCATGAGGGTCCATCCAAATCTTGGTTATCATCAGTGATAGTGGACCATCTGCGTCGCAGTTAGTCATTGTCTTGCCTACTTCTGAATCAAGATCGCCCTGCCAGATATTTGGAATCCTGTATTCCTGAGCAACCAACGGTGATGGTAGTTTTTCTACTGCCATATCTAGTAAGACTTCGTGGACTGGTGCCTTCTTGGCTAGTTCTTTCTGTTGCTCATTGTTACAGTACTCGAAAATCTCGGGGAAGTTTACGCCGGTCTTCTGCATGAACGGGACTGTGATGCCCCAATTGTGGTATGCAGAACCGAAAGCAACTGTGCCCTTCGCAACGTCAACTTGCCAATCAGACTTGTGCTGTTCGGGCGCGAAGGTCCTAATCAGATCGTTTACCTTGATAATCTGCTTTTGGAATCTTGCCATCATATCCTCAGGGGTTACCTGGAGCTCGTTGATTAGGCGATCGACCTTGTTGATGAAGAGGACTGGTCGCACTTTCTCCTTCAGGGCCTGCCTGACCACGGTCTCGGTTTGGGGCATTGCTCCTTCTACAGCGCAGGTAAGAATGATGCAACCATCTACGGCTCTCATCGCCCGAGTTACGTCGCCTCCAAAATCTACGTGACCGGGTGTGTCAATCAGGTTGATCAGATAGTCTTCACCATCCACTCCGTGCACCATGGATGCACTGGCGGCGTTGATTGTGATACCTCGGGCGCTTTCTTGATCATCGAAGTCCAATACTCTCGATTTCCCGGCGAGCTCCTCGGACATCATTCCTGCCCCGGCAATCAGGTTGTCGGAGAGGGTGGTCTTTCCGTGATCAATGTGGGCAGCTATAGCGAGATTTCGGATTCTTTCTCGAATGTGCATTACCTCAGTTGCGCGCTTGATGTTGTCTTCCTTACGACCCATATCCTCACCTAGTTATTTTTCCGACCTGAAAACGGTTCATAAAGACAATTGAGTGGAGTAGAAGAAAGTAAGAGTTGTTTCGCTGATTGTCATCATCGGGCTGAAGCAGCTATCCTTTCTACCTCGTGTCTCTTTCCAACAGCAAAGGAGTTGACGTCTCCATCTGCAGCCTTTGTGAGTTCTGAAATGATGCCTTCCGTGAGGGACTTTTTACTCTTCATAGTTGCTGATGCGGCACCTATTGCAAGGTTCCTGAGGGCAACGTCAAGCCTTCTACTAGGTGAAGAGTCGACAGCCTTTGGCTGGCTTACAGCACCAATCCTTACTCTGGTGGTCTCCTCGCATGGAGCCGCCTCTGTAATAGCATCAATGAACTTCTGAAGTGGATTTTCTCCACTCTTTGCATTTATTCTATCGAAGGCTTCGTCTAGGGACTTTGCACAGTACTGCTTCTTGCCGCTGTACTTCCCTGATCTCATGAGGTTATTGATGAACCGCTCAGTCACTGATAGGTCCTGTTTCCCGAACCACGCATTCGCATGGCGCCCTCCTGTGTGGGGCGCTCCAATCATCTTCAGATTGACGTATCTAGAAATTCCAGGATCGCTGCACACAACTTCACTAGCATCCCACTTGCCAAAAACCATAGTTCCTATACCGGCAATTGGGAGGGTTGGCTCCTCTTCTATTGCAGGTTCTTCAGTAATCTCGATGTCTTCTTCCATAGAAATTCCTCAGCGTACTGGCTTCTCCTTTCTTCCTCTGACCATCTCATCGAGAGATACCCCATTTACCTTGATTACCTTGTATCTAACTCCGGGGAGGTCACCGTAGGATCTACCCTTACTCCCGCCGATTCCCTCGACCATAACTTCGTCATGCTCGTCGATGAATGAAATTGCACCATCTCCGGGGGCAAACGCAGTAAGACGGTTTCCTGTTCTTATCAGGCTAATTTTCACTGCCTTCCTGATTGCAGAGTTAGGCTGCTTTGCCTCGAAACCTACTTTCTCGATGACTATCCCCTTTGCTTGGGGGCTTCCTCTCAGTGGGTCGTGCTTCAGAACTCCTCCCTGTTTTCTCTTGGCCTGTCTATTCCTGAACTTTCTCTCCTTCCACCTGTATCTCTTACGATCAGACTTCATCTTAGAACCTGAGAAAAGACCTCGTCCCAACTAATACACCTCGAAATGACGTCTCGGCGACCTGCGGTCCGTTTATGAGACTGACGGGTATCAAATGATGAATATCGACCCTCATTGCAGCAATAGAAGCCGAACATTCAAGCGACCTAATAGGCCGGAGTTAATCATGGGATTCAGAGATCTCGTTGATGGAAGTCGGACGGTCAAGGGCCCAGTTAGTGTAAATTATGACATGAAAGAGGAGTCTGAGTCATCGGCTAATATGCCTCTCCTTTTTAGTGAGATTATCGAGTCTCCAGGGCATAGAGCAACGATGAACATACTTACT
>MDSW01150686.1_pt1 | contig 36237 bp, 18 predicted proteins | sample 811171 | NCBI WGS metagenome assembly MDSW01 (sample SAMN05326641, study PRJNA326480) | marine metagenome | isolation source: seawater | place: Atlantic Ocean: North West | collected 2012 | reverse complement strand
TACGACCGAGGAGGAGGATGAGGTTGGGGCGGAAGAGACGGAGACCAATCGCCTTGCCGCTGCCACCGCCGCCGCCGCCGAAAACCCGGGCGGCCTTCGCGTTCGGTTCACTCTGAAGCGCCGCCGGAGCCCCGGCGTCGACGGCGCCGGCGCGGGGCCCTCCTCTTCTCGCCCCCGCGTCCGCGCGGCCCAAGCCCCGGCCCTCGCCTCGAGCGCGCCTCCACGCGCGCTTCGTGCCACACGCTCCAACGCCGCGTTCGCGTGGCTCCTTCGCGACCGCGCGGCGCCCGGGTCGTACGCCCCGCAGCTGGGCGACGAGGTGGCGTACATCGCGCGCGGGCACTGGGAGCATCTCAGCGGGCGAAACGACAAGCGCGCGTCGCGGCCGTGGCGATTCGTTCCGGGTTTGCGCCACGTCGAGCCCGCGAAGGTCGTGCAGCTGAGATACCGGATCTCCCAGGACGGCCGCGACGAGACGGTCGCGAGGATGCGCCTGAAGCTCGCGGACCCGGGATCAGAGAACCGCGGGGCGGAGTTCGACGTGGACCTGCCCCCGCTCGGCGACGACGCGGATTTCGTGATCCCGCTCGCGCGGTACCGCGAGGCGCTCGCCAAAAAATGGCGCCCGGACGACCCGTGCGCGGTGGTGTGGCGGGACTTCGAGCACGAGGAAACGTGGTACTACGGCGTCGTTCACGCGCAGAACCCCGACGTGGACGCGCAGTGGCGAGGCTCGCCGTGGAACGCGCTCGTCGTCGAGTATTACAACACCCCCAATCCGAGCGAAAAGTTCCAGATGCACAGCTTCTGGGAGCTCCACGACCCCGCGGACGTTGCCGCGCGAACGAGGCAAGAGAGGCGGCGTGAAGACCGCGGCGGTGGCGGCGGCGGCGGCGGCGACGAGCCGCCGCCCGCATCCACATCGTCATCATCGTCATCTTCCTTTCCCGAAGCGCTTCGCGTCGCTCTGCTCACGAAGACGGAGGCGGCAGCGCGCGATCGGCGATTCGCGGTTTTCGCCGAGACGGTCGGGTGCGACGTCTCGTTCCCGCAGATGGACGGCTCGAGCGCAAACTACTGCTCGATAGTGCCCCTGCCGATGGCCCTGGACACGATCGCCCGGCGGCTCCGCGCGGGGTACTACCGCCAGCCCGAGAGCTTCGCGCACGACGTCGAGACGATCAGGCGCAACTGCGAGCGGTTCAACGGCGCGGCGTCGGAGTACTCGAAGCTCGCGGCGGCGCTCGAGGAGACGCTGGCGAGCGACGTCCCGCCGACGAACCGCGACGCCACCGCCCTCGGCGTGGAGCCCACGGCCGCGGTCGGGGACGGAATCGACGCGGACGGAACGAGGGGCGAGGGATCGAGGGGACGAAGGCGCGGACGATGAGAAGCGTCGAGGCGAACGCGAGGCGGGAGGTCCCGAAGAGCGATCATGAAGGGTTCATCGTTTCATTAGTCCGCCGGGGGTCTCTGCGTTCGCCGCCACCCTCTGCTCACTCCTCGTCGGTCCCCCGCCTGGGTCCCGTTCGCGTCGTCACTACCGCTTCTTGAATCCGTACTTCTTCCGCTCGTAGAACAGGTCCGTCTTTGCGCTCCCCAGATTGATGATCTTCGGACACCCGTCGCGGTCCTTCTCCATCATCGTGCACTCCTTGCAGTAGTACGCGTCGGCGACTCCCGTGCCGCCGCAGATGACGCACCGGCCCTGATTCGACCCGTAGTTGCACTCGTCGCAGATGCGCACCAGCGTCGCCGGCCGCACGAAGCTGTCGCAGTTCACGCACCGACCGTCGCCTGCGCGCGGAGAGAACGGAAGACACGTGGCGGGGGGAGGACGGGGGAAGGGTCAGGCGCGGACGAGGGGTGAGGAGGGTCCGGGAGGGCGGGAAGCGCGGCAGCCGTGGGCGGCGGGCGCTGGGATCCGCGCACGCACATCGCTCGCACAGGCGGCCGATGGCGATGCCCGGGAGGTTGCGGCACATTATGAGGTCGGGGTGGTGCTTTGAAGCCATGGCGGGCGCGCTCGGGCGGCGCACGCGCGCACGGGGACGGTCGCTTCGTCCGACGGCGTCGCGTCCCCACTTGTGCGGGGAGGACACATTGGATCTCGCCCACAACTCCCCGCCGGCGGGCCATTCCGGACTGGCCGGCAGTCATCACTTTTCGCAAAATTCAACCGCGGCCGAGCGGCCGCCCCGAAAGTCTGTCAACTGCATCAGATTGTTTCGTCTGCGCGATATTTTCTCCTCGAGCACTCCCCGCCGCGTCCCTCGCGTCGCCCTCTCGCGCGTCCCAGCTCCGCCCTTCACGAGATGGCCAGGTCGAGTCTTTTCCGCCGCTTGGCCTCCGTCGCGTCGCGCGTCCCGCGCGACGGCGCGAGCGCCTCGTCCCTCGCCCCGGCGTCGCGCTCGTTCCCGATCGTCGCCCCCCCCGCGCAGTCCGGCGTCGCTTCGACGTTCGGCGCGCGTCGGTGGTACGCCGGCGGCAGCGTTGACATCAAGGAGGCTCTCGCGGCGGCTATTCCCGCGCAGCAGGATCGTCTGAAGAAGATCAAGGCGGCGCACGGGGATAAATCCCTCGGCGAGGTCACGGTGAACATGGCGATGGGCGGGATGCGCGGCATCACCGGGATGCTGTGGGAGACGTCTCTATTGGACGCTGAGGAGGGCATCCGGTTCCGCGGCCACACCATCCCGGAGCTCCAAGATAAGCTCCCCACCGCGGTCAAGGGCGGCGAGCCCCTCCCTGAGGGCCTCTTGTGGCTCCTTCTCACCGGCGACGTCCCGACGAAGGCGCAGGTGGACGGCCTCTCCGCGGAGCTTCGTTCGCGCGCCGCGCTTCCTCCCCACGTCGTCTCAGTCCTCGAGGCGCTCCCCCCGGGGACGCACCCAATGACGCAGTTCTCCATCGCCATCATGGCGATGCAAACGGATAGCAAGTTCGCCAAGGCGTACCAGGATGGCGTGCACAAGTCCAAGTACTGGGAGCCCGTTTTCGAGGATACCCTGGACTGCATCGCGCGGCTCCCCGCGGTGGCTGCCGCCATCTACCGCCGCACGTTCAAGGACGGCAAGCTCATCGCCGCCGACCCGAGCTTGGACTGGGCGGGCAACATGGCGCACATGATGGGGTACGACGATGAGGGCACGAAGGAGCTCATGCGTCTCTACATGACCATCCACAGCGACCACGAGGGCGGGAACGTGTCCGCGCACGCGACGCACCTCGTTGGATCGGCGCTGAGTGACCCTTACACCTCGCTCGCCGCCGGCATGAACGGCCTGGCGGGGCCGCTGCACGGGCTCGCGAACCAGGAGGTGCTGAAGTGGCTCAACGACGTGGAGAAGGAGATCGGAACGGACGTCTCGAGCGAGCGCATGACCGAGTTCGTGTGGGCGACGCTCAAGAGCGGGAGGGTAGTCCCGGGGTACGGGCACGCGGTGTTGCGGAAGACGGATCCCAGATACTCGTGTCAGCGCGAGTTCGCGCTCAAGCACCTCCCGGACTACCCCATGTTCAAGCTCGTGAGCAAGCTGTACGAGGTCGTTCCTGGGGTCCTGACCGAGACGGGTAAGGTCAGGAACCCATGGCCGAACGTGGACGCGCACTCCGGCGTGCTCCTGCAGTACTATGGCATCACGGAGGAAAACTTCTACACTGTCATGTTCGGCGTGTCCAGGGCGCTCGGGGTGCTGTCCCAGCTCACGCTGAGCCGAGCCATGGGGTTCGCCATCGAGCGGCCCAAGAGCGTCACGAGCGGCTGGCTGGAAGAGAAGTTCGGGAAGGTGGAGTGAAACGACCAGCGATGAGAAGTGGCGGAGAAGATAGAAGAAGAGAGCGAGCGAAGGAGGCGCACCCTTCCCGACGCGTCGAGTTTTGAAGCAAAAGCCCCCAGGCGGCATCTCTTTATAGGCTATTCGGCTTCGCGCCCTCGCGCCATCACTCATCACATGCGGCGGCGCGCGCGAACGGTCACTGTACAAGGTCACTGTGTAGAAGGCGTGCGGTTCCGACAATCTTTCAGTCGGGCGGTTTCGAGAAGGGTCAACCGACATCCGGTTTCCTTTGCGGCGGCGAAATCGTCATCTTCACTTCTTGTCCTCGGCGGGAACCCCGCTGTCGACGCGCTTCAGGCCCACCTCCGCGAGGTCAGCGTCGGACTTGGTGCGCATCATCTTAAAGACGTCCTTATCCGCCGCCGCCGCCGCCGACCTGTCCTTCTCCATTGCCTTCTTCACCGCGTCGCTGACCATCTCGATGTGCTTCTGCGACCCGCGAGACGCCCCGGCGGGGGCGTCGATGAGGTCGAGCTCGGAGTACAACCGCATGGAAACCTCGTCCGTCTGCATCATCTCCTTCTGGTTGCGCGCCCACATCATCTTCGCGTACTCAGGATCTTCCTCCAGCTTACGGCTGCGCGAGGGGGGGAAGGGGGAAGCGCGACGGTCGGTCGAGGCGCCGGACGACACACACGCGCGGAAAGAATATCCCGGCGCGAACGACGCGGAAAGAAAGAATTGCGTCGAAAGGGGGAACGGCGCGGAGCGGGCAATGCGGGCACGCACTTCTCAACGAAGGCGTCCGCCCAGTGCGGAGCCTCTCGCTTGGCATCCTTCCTGCGATTTCGCGCGCGCGCGAGGGGGGCGAGAGGCGTCACTCAGCGTCGGGAGCTCGAGAAGTGGGCTTCGCAACCCTAGTGAGCGACGGTATGGAGGGGCGGAAAAGAAAAGCCCAGGTGGCTGAATGCGTGGAGGGCGGGCACACCTCGGGCCGCAAAGACCGCCGGGCCCGGTGCTGGGCTCGCACGTAGAAAAGAGAGACATATTCGGTTCGACGAGAAGAACGCGCGCGCGTACGGTGTCGCGTGCCCGCGTCGTGTGAGACGGCACGGCTCCAGAGCGCCCCGGGCAGAATCGAGTCAGCACCGGAAGGTGTTGGACTTCAGCCGATGACGCGTCGCCGCGTTCGAATGTTGGTCGACTACAAGTAGTTGCCCGGGTAATCTGACTCAACATTCGACTAAGGCGGGTTGTTGAGAAAAAACCCAACCGCGACCTCCGCCCCTCGCCGTCGTCAGAATCCCTCCTCACGACGTCGCTTCGGTTTCGCCTTCGTCTTCGGAGTCTTCGTCCCCAACCCCTTCGCCTTCGTCCTCGGCGTCTTCGCCCTCGCCCTCGGCGCGCTCGTCGTCTCCTCTGCCGCCTCGCCCCCCCTCGCGCCGCCGCCGCCCGCCGGTTCCCACCTCGCCCGCAGCGTCGCCGTCGCCGCCGCCGCCGAGGACGCCAGCCTCCCGCCCTTCCCATTCTCGTCGACCGCGTCGCCATCGCCCATCGTCGTGTACCCCGGGACGGTGACGACGGCGTCGGCGGCAAACCCGTCCGACCGAGATAACCACCGCTCCACCCCGGCGAGATACTCTGCGCGCCGCGTCGGAATCCTGTCGGCTTCCTCCCCGCCGCCTCTGTTTTCTCTTTCGCCTCCGACGGCGCCGATGAAAGCGGCGAGCCGAGGATCGAGATCCTCAGCATCGCGCGCCCCGACGCCCTCCGCCGCGCCAGAGGCTGGTGGCGGGTGGATGCTCCTCGCCGCCAGCGTCGCGGGCGCCGAGATGGGTCGTGAACGTGCCTCCTCCTCGTCCACCGTCGCCTCCGCACCGCCGCGCGTCGTCCCGTCGTCCTTCGTCTCGTCCTCCGTCTTCGCTCCCCCCCGCGTCGCGGCGGCGCGCTTGGCGTTGCGATCGCGCGCGCCCGACCGCGTCAAGGACGCGCGCCAGTCGACGAGCTCATGCGCGGTGGCGTCGCCCCGGGCCTCGGCGGCGACGCGCGCGAGCTCGTGCGGCGTCAGCGCCCACCCCGGGCTCGCGGCGCGCGACGCCGCGGCAAAAAAATCCGCCGCGCGCGTCGCGGCGGACGCGTCCGCGGACCGACCGGGATCCCCATCCCCCGACGCGTGCGCGGGGACCTCGCCGCGGGCGACGAACGCATGGACCATGGGCGTCGGCACCGATTCGATTTTTATCGCGCGCGGCTCGATACTTTCGTCGAGTGGCGCGTCCGACGTCGAGACGCCCCGTAGCGCCGCCGCCGCCTCGATCGCGCCCGCCGCGGCGCCGAGGGCGGCGTCTCGCGCCGAGCCCGCCGAAACGCGCGACGTCCCCGCGGCGGCGCCCAGCGCGGCGGCGTCCTCTCGGGCGAGCGATGACACCGCGAATCCGAGTGGAAGCGATGAAGGACGGTTCCCGTCCTTCGGCGGAGGATTGCTCACTGCGGGCGTCGCTCCGCTCGCGTTGCCGCTCGCTTCGCTCGCGTCGACGCCAAATGCGAGCGCGGGGGGAACGCGCGTCGTCGCCCGAGTCGGTTTCCCTCGCGCGGCGCCCGAACGATCGGTCGCGGGTTCCACCGCGGGCTCATACGCGCGGACCCTGAGCGCGCCCTCGGCGGTGACCCACGCCGCGGCGCCCGGGGCGTCGCTCGAAGGCGGCGTGAGCGCGAACCCCGCCGGGGAGGCGTCTGCGCCGCGCGCCCCGCCGCCGCCGCCGAGGGGCACGCGCGCGCCCGCGGACAGCGCGCGGATGTCGTCCGAGTCGAGCGCCTCCGACGCGAGCGAACGCGAGCGATGATTCTTCTCGCGCACGCTGGCGAACTCGAACGCCAGCACACCCCCGGGGGGTCCCCCCGCGGGCGTTCCCGCCAAGATCATCCCCAGCGACCCGAGCGATTCGTTTTCGTTTTCGTTTTCGTCGTCGGAGGACGCGTCGCGCGCGTCGTCGTCCGCGTCCGACTCGGGTCGCCGCTTTCCTTCTCCCTGGGGCCGCCTCCGCCTCCACCCCGCGGCGGCGCTCATCTCAAGCCATGAGGGCGCGGTGTCGAGGCCGTGGCGCCACGTCAGCACCGCGCTGGACCCGCGCCGCGCGTCGCGCAGCTCCACGGTATCGTCGCACGCCGTCGCAAACCCGAACTCGAGGATCCCGCCGCGAGCGCCGAAACCCAAACCCAAACCCAAACCCAAACCGCCGCTGCCGCGCTCCCCGGGGGGAGGAGGACCCGCAAGCGCGCGCCACGGAAGGTCGCCCGCCCGCCGCGCCGCGACGACGCGCGAGGTGCCGCCGATCGACCCCGCGCCTCCTCCGGTTCGTGGCGGCGCCCTCAGGTCCTCCAGCGTCACCTCCCGCGGCGTCGCGAGGAGCGCCGAGCGAGGGTGCGCGCCGTACGCGCACCCGGCCCACGACCGGCGGGCGGCGCCGCTGAGCCCGCCGCGGGTCTCCGCCTCGCGGACGACGACCGACGCGAGCGGCGTTTCGCCAGCGCCGAGCCGCGATATCCGCCGCAGGCCGCCTCCGACGGACGCCACGAGCGCCTCGGGGAGCCCGTGCGGGTTCAGCGCGACGCTCGCGGGCGCCTCGACCTCGCGCGTCGGCGCGTGCGACCAAAGAAGCGACGTCCGCCAAGGCGGCGTCCCGGAGGCGCCGCCGAAAGCGCCGCCGGTCGCGCCCGCCGCCTTCCGCGGTCGCCCGACGCGGGGCCTCGGCGTCTCGATCGCCGCGAATGAGACCCCGCGCGCGTCCCTCGACGCGAACAGGGCGAAGGAAGACTGCGCGTCGCGCGGCGACCGGCGACCCCCGGCAGTCACGGCGGCGAGCTCGATCTGCAGCGCGGGATTCGCGGCGCTCGTTCGAGAAGGGGCGCGGAACGAATCCGCGACGACGAACCCGGCGGCCCCGCGAGCGCGATCGAGGACCGTGATCCAGGTCTCCTCCGCGCGCGCGCCGCCGGTGTGCGCGAGGAGGAGGCGGTTCCCGACGGGGAGGGCGGCGAGCGCGCCGGCGACGCGCGACGCCGGGGCGACGCGGTCGTCGCGCTCCGCGTCGCGGGACGCGCGGAGGGCGCGCCGGAGGATGCGCGCTGGGACGTCCGCGGCGGGGTGCCCGCGGAGAAGCTCCGAGCGCGCGGCGGATGCCTGGAAGTCGAGCTCGTGGTCCGGGGGGGCGTCGTTGGAGGAGGAGGCGGGGGAGGTGTCGTCCGAGGCCTCGTCGTCGTCGGACGCGCTCGTCGCCGCCGACGATCGCGCCGCGAGACGCTCCCACGGGCGAGGTTCGAGAAGGGGCGCGAGCGCGGACGCCGCGGCGTCCGCGCGCGCGGCGCACGCGTCCCATGTCTCCCCCCGGCGGCCGCAGGAGGCGAACGTTTCGGCAGGACCCGCGGGGCGGAGCCTAAGCGTCGCCGGCGCGAAGGCGTCGCGGCTGGGGCGCCGGGGATGCGCGAGCGCGTCGCGCTCGGGGCGAGGCGGCCAGACGAGCCCGCCGGATCCGCCGAAGGATATCGGCGCGTCCACGAAGTCATTCATCACGCGCGGCGACGCCGGGGGCTATGTTGGCGCCATCGCTCCCAGATCCGGCGGACGAGCGACCGCTGAGAGCGCGTCGGATTGTGGGAGACGCGTACGAAGAAAACGCGCGCGAGGAAAGCGCCAGTCGTCGTGTCGTCGTGCAACAGTACGAGTACAGTAATGGACCTTTCCGGAACCCCAATGTGTCCGGATGACTACACCCTATAGCTAGCTCTAGCTAGCTAGCTAGCTAGAGCTAGGTCGATATACCAAAAAAAAAAAAAAAAACAAGTTTTAAGCCGCAAAGAGTACCAGATTATCATACCAGAGGTACCCAGTGATGATTTACCTTCATACTTTCTCGAAAGTACTTTCGTAATTGATTTTAGACTACTACCTCTTTTATTAGACTAGACTAGACTAGCTAGACTAGTCTAGACTAGTTTTTGTCGAGCCGACGCGCGTCGATGGCGCGTCCGCACACGGATGATCGGACCGTCGCGAGTTCTCCGCGGACTTGAAAACGATCTACGAAATTCTCGGATCGCCCCCTCGCGCACTCCAGCGACGCGCGCGAGAACGATGGAGGAAGATTCAGACCTGGACGAGGATATCGATCGCCTCGCCGCCGCGGGCGCGGGCGGTCGGAAGCGACGTTCTGGCGCCGTGCTGGTGCGCCGCCCCCCTCCCTTCCTCTTTCGCGATCGTGCCGTCCAGGAGAGCGCGCGCTCTTTTACCCTACCGCGCGACGCGCCGAACGCCCTCGCGGCGCTCAGCTGACAGTGCCCTCGCGCTCCCCCCCCTCCCCCCTCACGCTTCGACTCTTCAGGATGACAGCGACAACGATGACGACGGCGAGGACCCGAACGACCCGTACGGCGACGGGTATGGCGACGATCTGATGGGCGACGACGCCGATCGCGCGAAGCTGGAGGGCATGACGGAGCTCGAGCGCGAGGAGATCCTCGCGGACCGGCGCGACGCGCGCGCGAAGATCCAGGACCGCAAGCGCATCATCCAGATGGCACGCGAGAAGAAGGAGCGAGAGGCCGGCGGCAAGAAGAAGTTCAAGCCCTCCGATGCCGCCGCCGTCGCCGGGCGCAAGTCCAGCCGCGTTGCCGTGGGCGAGGAGGCGCGGGGCGAGACGAAAACCTCCAAGGCACTCGCGGAGATCGCTCGCAAGAAAGCCAAGGCGCGGTCCCGCCGCGACGCCGCCGACGACGACGACTCGGACGCGGACTCGGACGACGACGCGTACGACGACGAAGATCTGGAGGACGAGGATCTCGACGGCATCCTCCCGACGCGCGAGAAGCGGCGCGCGGTGGCGCGGGGGCGAGGCCGAGGCCGGGGTGGGTACGGGTCCGACGCCTCTGACGACGACTCGGACGACGACGGCGGCGACCGCGTCCCCGCTTCCGAGCTCCAGATCCGCAAGATCGTCCTCAGGCGCGAGACCCTGGAGCGCTGGATTGTGGAACCGTTCGTCCAGGACCTCGCCCCGGGATGTTTCGTCAGGATCGGCATCGGCATGGATCGAACCACGGGGGATTTGAAGTACCGCCTGGCGTCGGTGAGCGCCGTGGCTGAGGGGAGGCACAACAACTACGAGCTCAAGGAGTACGAGTACGTGCCGCGGAGCGGGAAGACGACGAACCGGTGGTTGATCCTGAAGTTCGGGTCGAGCGAGCGCGCGTTTAAGATCACCGACGTCTCGAACGGCGAGGTGAGCGAGAAGGAGTACAACGATTGGCGTGAGGCGTGCGCGAAGGACGGCGCGCCGGCGCCGCGGCTTCGGGACGTGCTCGCCGCGGAGGAGAACATCCGCGCGGCGGAGAACTACCGGTACACCGCGGAGGACATCAACGCGATGCTCGCGAAGCGCACCGCGAGCAAAGCCGGTATGAAACACAATCTGGCGAGCCAGAAGGAGGTCCTGCGGCGGCTCATCGAGAAGGCAAAGCAGGAGGGCGACGAAGAGGCGCGGAAGAGCCTGGAAGAGGAGCTGGAGACGGTGATGGTGAAGCTCGCGAAGCGGCTCGACAAGGGCGGGTCGCAGAGTGTCATGGCGAAGATCAACAAGCGGAACAACCAGATCAACGACGCGAACCTCTCCAGGATCGCCTCTGAGACGGTCGCGCGCGCCAAGAGCGGCGCGCCGGACGAGAGCGCGAACGACCCGTTCAGTCGACGACCGACGCGGATGGCGACGTACTACAACATCAAGAGCGGCGACGGCGCTGACCAGGACCAGGAGAAGACCCAGCCAGGGACTGCGACCACCCCGGGCGCGGAAGGCTCGCTCGCGGCGATCAAAACCAAGGGCGGGAAAAAAGGCAGAGGGCCGAAGACGCCGAAGACGCCCAAGACCGGTTCGCTTCGGTCGCACGCCGTCGCAGCGGCGGCGAAGCTGGCGGCGCTCGCGGCGGCACACAAAAGGAAGGCGCTCCCGGGCGTCACTCCCGCGCTCGCCAACGCCCCAGACCCGGCGGCGAAGGTCGGGCTCTCGCCGGGGCTCGTGCCCATGCTCAGACGCGGGCTGCTGGGGCTCGGGAGCGGGCTCCTCGCGGGCGTCGAGCCGGTCAGACCGAGGGGGAAGACGCTCACGCTCGAGGAGTACAAGGTCCGGCAAGGTATCGAGTAAGTTCACAAAAAAAGATCTGTAACGAATTCAACTTCGTGTCACGCGCCCCAGCCAAGCGGTTCTTCAAGCGTTTGTTCACCACTTCTACCTTCGAAGGTTTCGACACCCCCTTTGCCACTCCTACAAGCACACACGGGCATCGACTCGTGCAGAGAAAACGATCATCGCGAGCACACGAGAGGCTCCACGGGCTGTGCTTGAGCGAAAAAGTCCAAAGAGCCCCACACTCGTAAATACCGAAGGTATCCCTTCGTGTTTCCACACGTGGTTCCACACGTGGTCCACACGTGGTTCCACACCATTTGTCGTCAATTTCTCCTCGCATAAAAAATAAACCCAAAAAACCACAGGTCGATTGATGCTGTGATGCGGTCGCGTCGGTTGGAATCGCTGGGGGGGCCGGCCGCCGTTGCACCGCTCGCCTTTTCCTCGTCGGGACGTCGGCGGGTCACGTCCGTCCGCACCGAGACGCGTCGCGCCTACCGCGTCGTCGCTCCGTCCGTTTCGCGCGCGCTCGGATGGCCTCCGCCCACACGATCGCCCGCGGCCTCGGCGCCCCGGCGCCAAGGGCGCCCGCGTCGCTGCGCCCGCGTCCGAGCGCCTCGCTCGCCAATCCCGGCGCCCCCCCGCCCGTCGCTTCCACGTCCAATCGGTGCGTCCCCGCGTACCGCGCCGGGGCGCGTCGGCGCCCCTTCAGACCGACGCGGCTCGCCGCCGCCGCGAACGACACGGACGACAGTCTAAGTCACTACTACTCCGAGGCTGCCGCGGGCCCTCCCGACCTTGACGAGCTCATGGCGCTGTACCGCGCTCGTCGCGGGGATGTTGGCCCGTCTTACAGCGCGGACGACGCCGCGCGCGAGCTCGAGCACCCCTCGGCGCCTCGCGGCCGCGTCTACCTCGTCGGCACGGGTCCCGGCGACCCGGGGTTGTTGACGCTCAAGGCGTACCATCTGATGCAGACTGCGGACGTGGTGATGTACGACCGCCTCGTCGCGCCCGCGATCTTGGACCTCGTCTCCCCCGACGCGCACATGCTGTACGTGGGGAAGCAGTCGGGCTTCCACACGCGCACGCAGGACGAGATCGAGCAAATGCTCCTCGGTTTCGCCGGCCGCGGCGCGACCGTCGTCCGGCTCAAGGGCGGCGATCCGCTGGTGTTCGGCCGCGGCGGCGAGGAGATGGAGACGCTCATGGCGCGCGGGCACGAGGTTCGGATCGTCCCAGGCGTCACCGCTGCCGCCGGCGTCGGGAGCGAGCTCGGCATCCCGCTCACCCACCGCGGCGCCGCCACGAGCGTGCGCCTTCTGACGGGACACCTCCGCGAGGGCGCCGCGAAGGAAGCCGCGCTCGGCCTCGCGAACGAAGTCACCGATCCGGTGGACTTCGCGGTCACGAGCGCGGACAGAGACACCACCTTGGTCGTGTACATGGGCCTCGCCACGCTCCCGGCGTTGGCGGCAAAGCTCGTCGAGAGTGGATTCCCGAGCGACATGCCCGCGGTGGCGGTCGAGCGGGGGACGACCCCGAAAGAACGGCGCGTCTTCTCCGACATCGAGAACCTTCCCGCCGCGGTGCAAGACGTCGGGCTGAAGAGCCCGACGCTGATCATCGTCGGAAACACCGTGCGGCTCTCACCGTGGTGGCCGTGGAGGGACGAGGAGGGCGCCGCCGTCGCGCGGGGGGCGGGGAAGGCACACGGAAAAGCCGCGTACGTCGCGCAGGAGGGGCTCCCGGCGGAGAACACCGCCGCGTGGTTCCATAAAAACGCGGAGACGATCAGGAAATTGAACCAGGGCGCCGAGACGGAAGGCGGGGCGGAAAAACCCAAGGTTCCGGGCGGCGCGAGGTGATCGACCAAGGAGGAAGCCGGCACGCGAGATTGTTTGGAATGATGAAAACGCTCTTCCACACCTCACTCCCCCGCGCCTCTTCGTGCGAACGCGCGCTCGTTGCGGTCGTAAAATTCGACGATCTCAGCTCCCCCCGTGATCGTGGGCATCTTAGGCGGGGCGGCCCTCCGCGTCGGTGTTTTCGGCTCCGCGCGTTCGCACGAGAAACCCAACGCGTTTGCGTCCGCCGCTCCCAAACCAGCCTCCACAGCCGCCCCCCCCCGCTTCGACCCGACCCGACCCGATCCGACCCCCGGCGCGCCCGCGGCGTCGTGGCGCATGGCGAAGCAGCTGTACCCCCCCGGCGCGGGCGCGCGCGGGCGTTTCAGTTTGTCATCCGCGGCGTGCGAGCCGTTTCGCTTCTCCTCCTCCCTCTCGAACGCGACGCGCGAGTGCACCGCTGCGCCGGCGACGGTACTCACGCCGCTCCGCCTCGGGGGCTTCGGCGTCGGGCCGCGGAAGGACGAGCTTCCGGCTGTGCGCTTCTCGGAGGCGGTCACGAGCTTCCGGGACGCGTTCGCGCTCGCTCGCGGGTCGCTCGCGTTGAAGCTCGTCCGGTAGCGGGTGTCCAAGACGGCGTACGACGCCGGGGACGGGCCGGAGTCTCCGGGCTTGTCGGCGTCGTCGGAGGCGGAGAGGCCGAATCGGCGGACGCCGTCGCGGAACGCGGCCTCGCCCGCGCCGAGCTTGGTCGGGGGCATGGCGCGCTCGGGGGCGTACGTCGTCGGTCCAGGGGTGGATTGAGGCGGCAGTTTCGACCGTGCGCGCGCGGCGGGCGCGGCGTCGTCCACGGGGCGGTGGAAGGACGCGGTGGCGGGGGCGCGATTGAAGCTACCGCGACGCGCGTTCGGGTCGCGGGCGGCGTACGCGCCGGGGCCGGGGTTCGAGCGCGCGTCGCCCGAGTCGCGGGGGAGGCGAGGCGCGGCACTCGCGAGCGCGCCGAAACCGCGCGTGCCGACGCTCGTGCCCGTGGGCAAGACCAGGGAACCGCCCAGGTCGTACGCCCCCGCCCCGGGGGCCTCGGAGACCGCCGTCGTGCGGTACGAGGACGTCCCGAAACCTTCCCTCGCCGGCCCCGCGACGACGGGGGGAGGATCCCGCGACGGAATGCTGCTGGGCGAACGCGACGCGACGACGGTATCGCCGCCGCGAGATAGGGACGTCATGGCGCGCCGAGGCGGACGCGGTGCGTCGCAGAGTCGGGAGGCGTCGTTCGACACGCGAGAGAATCAGATTCCGGAACCGGCACGACGCGCGGCGCGCGCGAATTTTTTTTTTTTTTTCCGCGCCCGCCCGAAAAATTTATCGACGACGGCCTCCAGTGCAGTCACCCGATTTTCTTCTCTTGCCACACCTCCACTCTCGACCGCAGCGCGTCCGGTCCCGCCCTCAGCCGCGAGCCGAGACCGCCTTTCACATCGCGATGGAGGACGATGACATCACCGTGAAGGAGCCCTTGGACCTAATCCGCCTGTCCCTGGACGAGCGCATCTATGTGAAACTGCGCGGCGAGCGCGAGATCAGGGGGAAGCTTCACGCGTACGATCAGCACCTCAACATGATCCTCGGGGACGTCGAGGAGGTGATCACAACGGTGGAGGTGGACGACGAGACGTACGAAGAGATCATGAAGGTGCGTGCGGCGCTGAACCCCGACCGCGGTCGACCGCGTCCGCCTCGCGCAACGCTCCGCTCCGTCGATCCGTTCGCGATTGACGCGTCCACCTTAGGTTTTCTTTTGGCGCTTGTCGCCCGCACTGACGCGTCGTCCTGTCGTCCTCCCCGGCCCCCGCTCTCGAACCCTCGCGCAGCAAACGAAACGCTCGGTGAAATATCTGTTCTTGCGCGGCGACGCGGTGACGCTCGTGTCCCCTCCGCTGCGCACGTGATCGAGGCGGCGAGAGTGAGCGTCGCGACACGGTTTTATTTTCCATTTCGGCTCGCGTTCCATTTCGTGTTCGGCTCGCGGCGCCGCCCCCGTCCCTCCTCCTCGCCCCGCCTCCGCGTTCTTCTTCCGTCCGCATTCGTCTCGCTCAGATGCGTTCAGAGCGGCCCCACGATGGACTCGACGAAGATTTTGAGCGAGTCCGGGTCGCGCCTCTCGCTGCCGAGCTTGACGTACCCCTCGCGTCCCTTCGGGAAGAGCAAGATGGTCGGGAAGGATGACAGCGAGAGGTTCTCCTTGGCCCACTCCTTCTCGTCGCCGTCGGCGCGGAACTTCGTCACCTTGACGCCCTTCGGGTTGAGATTTGCCGCGCTCTCCTCGAACCCGCCCACCATGGCTTGGCAAAACGGGCACCACGGCGCGTAGAGCACCGCGAGCGTGGTCTCGTCGTGCGTTTTTTCGTTCGCCAGCGACTCGATCTCCTCGCGCGTCATGGCGGCGACGCCGCCGTCGACGAAGATGTCCTCCTCCGTCGCCTCGCGCGCGTCCTGCTTCGCCTGCTGCTCCTCGGAGAGATTGCCGCTGTGCAACCCGCACTCTTTCATCGCGGAGTCCTCCCACCACCATCGGCCCTCGCGCTCCTGCTGCCCGGGAAGCACCGGCCGCGTGCACGGCGCGCACCCGATGGAGACATAGCCCATCTCGTGCAGTGCATTGACGGGTGTGCCCATGACCCTGAGGAAGTCCCAAACCTCCTGGCTCGTCGCGTTCGTCAAGGGGTTGAACTTGACGAGCGACCCCGCGCCGCCGTCGAGGCCCTCAAACACGGGGTCAACCTGCACCGCGGGGACGGCCATGCGCGTCCCGGGGCTCTGGTCCTTCCTCTGGCCCGTGACCCATGCCTTCAAGGTTTTGAGCTTCTTACGCAGCGGCTGGACTTTGCGGACGCCGCAACACTCTTTGTGGCCGTCCTCGAAGAAGGAGAACATGCCCTTCTCGTTCACCAGGTCCGTCACCGCCTGCTCGTCCGGGAACGTGTACTCGATCTTGATTCCGAAGTGCTTCTCGACGTCGTCGAAGAGCTTGTACGTTTCCGGGTTCAAGCGGCCCGTGTCCAGGGAGAAGACGCGAAAGGGCTTCCCCGTGAGCGAGGCGTACTGGATCAACGCCACGTCCTCCGCGCCGCTGAAGGCTATGGCGAGGTCGTCCCCGAACAAGTCGAGGGCCTGGGAGAGAATCTCGATCGTCGTCTGGTCCTGCATCTTCGCGTCGAGCGCTTCCCAGTCCACGGCAGTGTCCGCGGAGGCGGCCGAGGCGCGCGCGAGCGGGGCGCGGACGCGCGATCCCCGGACGCGAGCGACGGGGACGGCGCGGGAGGACCTTTTCCCGAGCGATCGAAAGTCGGTGGCGGACGGGAGGGCGACCGACATCGTCGCGGCGCAGCGCGAGCTCATCGTGGGGAGTGACCGGGGGGGCGCGAAGGAGGCGAGCGGAGGTCGCGTCGCGTCAGACGTGCGGCGGGAGTGACGAGGAGGCGTCGACGAAGACGCGACAGCGTCGGGACCACGAGGGCAAAAAGGTGAGGATAAACTTGAGGAATTCGGGGCTTCGCGCGGCGCCGACTCATAAAAAACTGACGCCGGGGACGACCGGCTCATCCCTGCGAGACTCGTCCTGATTCATACGGCCAAGCACCTCGCCGCCACCTGATGAAATGGAGACGCCTTCTCGCGCGGGCGGGTGTCGATTTTGGTCTCGCGCGTCGCGGCGCTGGCCTCGCCGATCGGTCCCTTTTCGCGTCTCTGACACACGCATCGTCGCGTCGCGTCGTTCTTCCTCTCCCTCTCCTTCCTGTCTCCTCTTCGCTCGCGCGCTCGCCCGCCTCCACACGTCCCCCGACTGCCTGGCGCGGGAGACAAGAAGACAGAAACAGCCGTTTCGTTTTCTTCATCTCCCGCCTGCCTCCTCCTCTCGACTCCTTTGCATCACTCTTCTCAGGCTCTCTTCCTCGTCCTCCTCGAGATCGGCGAAGTCGCGCACTTCGAATCTGTGCCTGAGCCTCACGTGTGCGGCGATATCGCGCGTCAGGTACGTCGGGTCGCCCCACGGCATGCTGGCGCAGATGGGGCAGACGGCGGCGCGGGATCCCGATGCGAGCGCGGCGTGGTCCAACTCGAGGTGCCTCGCCAGCGCGCTCGCGTCCAGGTGGCACCCGGGGTGGTCCTCCGCGCCCGTGCGAACGCGGCCGTCCGCGAGGCACAGGGGACAGGTGAACGTGCTCCGGTTGACGTACCGGTGCGTCTCTCTCGGCGGGGAGTCGGAGAAGGAGGAGGCGGGTGGGGAAAGAGGGAGAGGAGGCGCCGAGCTCCTTCCGAGCGTTCCCGAGCTCCTTCCCGCGTCCTCGTCCTCGTCGCTTTCTCGTCGCCTTCTTCGCGCATCGCCTCCAGGTCCTCCGCCGCGGCGCTCCTCCCCGGTGGATGTGGATCTTACCAGCTCGGCCATATGTCTGCGCCACTGCGTGTGCGCGTGCGCTCTGTCCGCCTCCTCGGCGGCTCGCGCGGGCGCGCACTCGCGCGCGTGCGCTTTGGCGTCGGCGAGGCGGACGTCCCGGTTGCACGACGCGCAGACGGCGCGCGCGATGGCGAGCTCCGACGCGAGCGCGGCGGCGGGGACGCACGCCTCGAAGGGGCGTTCGAGGCGGCAGTGCGGACAGGGGATCGGGGGGGGAGCGCCGGGAGGGTCCGCGGGGCGCGAACGGCGCGACGCGGCACCGTGCGTCGCGGCGGCGAGGGACTCGAGACAGCCCCGGCAGAAGGCGTGCAGGCCGCACCCGTGCAGGGTGGGGTCCTCGAACACGTCCACGCAGATGCTGCACAGGAGGTGGTCGGGGGGCGAGGCGGTCGTCGGGATGGCGGGGGCGTCGGGGGAGGGAGTCATGAGCCGAGCCGCGGTGACAGGCTGCGCATCATACTGGTAGCATTGTGAGCCCATCGCGTGGGTGCGTCGTTAAAAAGGGAGTGAGGTGAGGGGAAGAAAAGAGCCAGGGAGGCAGGAGGCAGGAGGCTCGGCGGTGCGGCGGTGAAGGGATACCCGCCGCGGGTCGTGTCTAGCAGCGGATCGTCTCCGAGCGGCGGCGACCGCGCGAGCGAAAGCGTGCCCGTGCGCGGTGCGGAGTTCCGACCGAAGCGCGACTTGGAGGCGTCGCGTCGGGGTGTCGTCGTGGTACGCCAAGTGAACGCACACGTGGGCCTTGGAACGACCGACGAAATTTATAAAACGTCTGCCGAACGAAATCGCGCAGGTCGTTTCCGACAACTCGACCGCCCCCGCCAGACGCTCGCGCGTCGCGCGATGTCGACGCCCGCGGCGTCGACTCGCGTCCTCGCGCGTCGCGCCCCGCGCTGGCACCGTCCACTTCCGCGGCGCCCTCGCCCGGGAGCGTCTCGACGCTCGCGGCGCTGCTCCTCTGCCGCCTCTCTCGGCGGCGAGGCGGAGGAGTCCGTGCTCGTGACCGGCGGGGCGGGGTTCATCGGGAGTCACCTCTGCGAAACCCTCTTGGAGCGCGGCGCGTGCGTCATCGCGCTGGACGACCTCGACGACGGCGGCCCGTACCCCCGCGCGTGGAAAGAGGCGAACCTCGCGCTCCTCCGCGACGTCGCCGCGCGACGGGCGAGCCTCGGCGCGCGTCTGCTCGTCGTCCGGGCCGACGCGTCGGACCCCGACGCGATCGCCCCCTTCTTCGCGTCGTCCTCGGATGACAGCTTCCCGCCCGCGACGCGCGTGTGCCACCTCGCCGCGCGCTCGGGCGTCAAGGCGGCGCGTGAGGACCCCGCGGGCGCCGTCCGCGCGAACGTCGAATCCGTCGCGTCGACGCTCCGCGTCGCCCTCGCGTCGCCTCGCGGCGTTCGCGCGTTCGTCCTCGCCTCTTCCGGCGCCGTGTACGGCGACGACGCGCGGCCGACGCCGACTCCGAACAAGCGTGAACCCCTTTCGAACGACCCGAGAGACGCGAACGAGCGAACGAACGCGAACGCGAACGCGAACGCGAACGCGAACTCGACCGCGAACGCGAACGCGAACGCGCCGCGCCCGACGCCGAGCCGCGAGGCAGACGCTCTGGTCGCTGCGGCGAACCCGTACGCGGCGACGAAACTTTCCGCCGAGGTGGTCGCCCGCGCCGTCTTCGCGTCCTTCCCGCTGGACCCCGCGCGCGCCGCGCCCCCCCCGACGCTGACGATCGCGCGCGTGTTCACGGTGTACGGGCCTCGCGGCCGGCCGGACATGGCGGTGTTTCGCTTCGCACGCGCGGCGCGGACGCCAGGCGCGACGCTGACGATGTTCGGCGACGGCGAGCGCACGTGGAGGGACTACGCGCACGTCGCGGACGTCGTCGACGGCCTCCTCGCCGCGCTGTTCCGCGAGCCGAGCGAGAAGACGACGCCATCGAACGCGGCGATCGGACCGGCGGGAGAAGCTGACCGCGCTGACCATGACGTGCTGACCGTGAACATCGCCTCGGGATCGGCGACGAGGCTTCGCGAGCTCGTGGACGTCGTCGTCGGCGTCGCCGCGGCGTCGAACGAGGCGGTGGGCGCGGCGCCCCCGGCGACGCGCGCCGAGCCGGCGCGACCGGGGGACGTCGGCGGCACATTCGCCGCGGTGGACGAAGCGGAGAGGGCGCTCGGGTGGAGACCGAAGATCGGCCTGCGAGAGGGGATCGCGATGACGGAGGCGTGGTACCGAACGGAAGGAGCGGCGCCGTGGAGAGATCCCCCGGAGGGGTATCGCTGATCGGAGCGTGGAGCCCGGCGACGATATTCGACCCGCGCGACGGATAGAACGTGACGAACAAATCCTTCACCACCATCCAGCACGAACGCCCCGACAAATCCCGTAGTCCGCCTCGAGAGTGGTCAGACCGCTGAGGACAAAGAACTCGTCGACCTTCGTCCCGCGCGATTCGCCGGCGCGCTTCCGAGACGAATGACGTTTTCTCGGCGTCGCCGACTCGACGCGCGGAGCTTGGCCAGAGATGGCGGGCGCGCCCGCGCCCGCGCCTGGGGCGCCGGGCGAGAAGGTCCGAGTGTTGTGCTTGCACGGTTTCACGCAGAACGCGGAGGCGTTCCGCGCCAAGACGGGGTCGCTGAGGAAGAAGCTCAAGTCCATCGTCGACTTCGTCTTCGTCGACGCCCCGCATGCCGCAGAGGGCGCCTTCGGGGTGGCGGACGAGCGAGCGCTCGGCGCCGCGGACGCCGCCGCTGGCGCGGGACCGAGGGCGTGGTGGCTCGTCGGCGAAAACACGTCCCCATCCGCGCCTTCCTCGCGGGACGCTTCGGACGACGGCGCGGCGCCGCGGGCGGAGACGACGGCGGTCCGGCCGAGCGGGTCGCGCGCGATGCGCGGGTGGGAGGATGCCGCGGCGACGATTCGCGCCGCCGTCGATGCCGAAGGGCCCTTCAGGGGCGTCCTCGGGTTCAGCCAGGGCGCCTCCGCGGCGGCGCTCGCTCTGGCGACCATCCCCGAGCTCGCCGCGTCGTGCGACTTCGCTGTCCTTATCGCCGGATTCGCCCCGCTGGACCCCGCCGCCGCCGCCGCGCTCGAGCCCGACGCCGCCAACCGTCCCCGAATCGCCGGCGCGCGCTCGCTGCACGTCCACGGCCGCGGTGATCGAATGGTCACGCGCGATCGGTGCCTCGCGCTCGCGCGCGCGTTCGAGAACCCCGAGATCTTCGAGCACGATGGGGGACATGGCGTCCCGTGCGACAAGACGTTCCGGGAAGTGGTGAAAACCTTCATCGCGGAGAACCTCCCGGAGGCGCCGCGGAAGACGAGCGAGTGAGGGAAAAAAAAACGAGCGAACGAGCGAGCGAGGGGAGCGACCAATAGTAACGCCGCGAGCTCCAGAGCGGATATTTGTGGCGAAAATACGGTGTATCACTGGTGCGCGCCTCGCGGGGCGCGGTGACGGCTTCGCGAGGGTTTGCGACGGGGGGTTTGTTTTCGTCGGCGAACGGCTGGCCTGATTTTGGATTGCATCTCGCGCAGCACCGCGCTGTCGCGCGCCCGTGGCCACCATCGCCGCACTCACGAGCTGCGGTACTGGTAGATCTTCGCCACGGCGTGAAGGATGGTGACGAAGGCGATGAAACACACGCTCATGAGTAAGACCACAACCTGCGTGGGGGGAGGGGGGTCGGCGGGGGGAAGGCGTGAGGCTTTCGTTCGTCGGTCCATACGCGGCGAAACCGGTCACGAGGCACGAGGACGCGTGGGGAGGGGGGCGAAGATCGAGATCGATCGACAGTCGATCGCGGACGAGGACGCACCGGAGTGATCTTGAGCCCGGGAGAATCGTCGGTGTACAAACGCAGCATGTTGTTACCCGGCTGACGAGCCTGCACGGCGCCGCCGCTACCCCCGGTGTTCCTGCGTCGGACGCCGCCGGCTGTCGCGCGAAGGAGCCGCGGGTGGTGGGAGGGGAATTGAGATGAGCGACGCGAACGGCCACGGAATCGGCCGCGGGTGGGCGAGAAGATGACGCGCGTCGCGCGCGCCGAGAACGGCGGGGGGGCGGAGGCGCGCACCGGATGCGCCCGAGGGCTTCGAGATGGCTCCGTTGTTGCTCGACATTTTCCGGGCTCGGATGCTCGGATGCGATCGTATCGCGGAATGGGCGCCCGAGGGTTTCCGCACGCGGAGAGAAGCGATCGGCGCGCGCGAACCCGATTTTCTCATGACTTGCAGTCTGAAGAGGCGCGGCTGCCGGCGGAAAAGGCGCGTGCTGAGTCGTGCTCGTCCTCGTCAGAACAAAAATATCGTTCGTCTCGTCGTCGTTCCGATCATCGTTGCATCCCTCGCCGCGCGCGCGATGTCGTGGCGCGAGCGCCTCGGGTTCCCCGACGGGGACGGGAGGGCGTCGCTCGGTGCGGCGGCGACCCTCCTCGCCGGCCTAGCGTGCGCGTTCGTCTTCCTTCGCGGCGTCCCGAGCGCGATGCGCGCGCCGAGGCGGTACCGAACCGTTGCGTCCGACGCGGACGCGCGTCGCGAGCGGTACGCGGTGGTGGGCAAGCTGCCGAACCCCGCGCTCGGGGACATCCCGACGCTCGTGGCGGAGATGCGAGACGCGTTCGAGTCCGGGGTCACCCTGCCGATCGCGAACCGCCGCGAGACGCTGCGCGCGATGCTCGCGTTGGTGGTGGAGAACGAGCGCCTCATCTTGGACGCGGTGTGGGAGGACCTCAAGCGCCCGACGGGGGAGACGCTGTATTACGACGTCCTCATGATCAAGTCCGAGATCAAGAAGCTCCTGAAGAACCTGAAGCGGTGGACGCGACCCGAGCGCGTGCGCGCGTTCAGCCTCCTCACGTTCCCGAGCTCGCAGTGGATCGAGAAGGATCCGCGCGGGACGGTTCTCGTGGTGGGGCCGTTCAACTACCCCTTCCAGCTCACCCTCGGCGTTGCCGCCGGCGCGGTCGCTGCGGGGTGCAATGTCGTGCTGAAACCCTCCGCGGACGTCCCCGCGAGCTCGAACCTCCTCGCCGACCTCGTCGCGCGGTATCTAGACCCGCGCGTCGTCTCCGTCGTCGGTCAACGCATCCCGGGCGACGGCGTCGACGCCATGCAAGCGCTGCTGAAGGAGAGGTTTGACTTCATATTCTTCACCGGGTCCACGCGGGTCGGCGCCATCGTCGCGAAGAGCGCCGCGGAGACGCTCACGCCGTGCGCGTTAGAGCTCGGCGGGAAGAACCCCACGTTCGTGACCGCCTCCGCGGACCTCTCGATCGCGGCGAAGCAGATCGCGTGGGGGCGCACGCTGAACTGCGGGCAGCAGTGCATCGCGCCCGAGTACGTCCTGTGCCACCGCTCGGCGCTTGACGCGTTCGTCGAAAAATTGCGCTACTGGATCAACGAGCTCATCCCGGACCCGTACGCCGACGGCGCGATGGGGCGCATCGTCGAGAAAGACGCCGCGATGGCGCGCGTCGCCTCGTTGCTCGAGACCGCGAAGCTCGGTGCCAGGGGCGAGCGCGTGGCGTGCGGCGGGGGCTACGACGCCAAGCGCCGCGTCGCCGAGCCCACCGTCGTCGTCTGCGGATGGGACAGCGACCTGATGCGCGAGGAGGCGTTCGCGCCCATCCTCTGCGTCGTGCCGTACGACGACCTCCAGGAGGCGACGGCGATGGTGCGGCGCCGCCCCAAGCCGCTCGCGATGTACGTTTTCTCGCGCGACGCCGCGGAGCAACGGGCGATCCTGGACAACACGACCGCGGGGGGGGTCTCCGTGAACGGCGTCCTGTACCACGCGGGGCACTCGGCGCTGCCGTTCGGGGGCGTGGGGGAGAGCGGCGCGGGGGCGTACCACGGCAAGCACTCCATCGAGTGCTTCCAGCACCGCAAACCCGTGCTGAAGAAGTGGCGCGGAATCGGCGACGGAGGTGTGGTGACGGACCCGTTCTTCGTGTACGGGCCGCACGACGGGATCAAGCGAAAGCTCTTGAGAGCCGTCGCCGAGGCGTCGTGAGAAGGAGGAAGTGAAAAGTGAAAAGAAAGCAGAGGAGAAACGCGGAGCGTCGTCGATCGATCGAAACGAGAGCTTCCGTGGGATTGCATCACAGGATCATCCATCGCGCGTTCGTCTCGTCTCGCGCGCGCGTTCGTCCGCGACGATCGCGCGCGTTTTTGGTTATGTTATCCCTCCCGCTGCGCCGGCGGTTCTCCGACGCACGGTCCACACACTTCCGAGCGATCGCGTTTGGTTCGCGTCGCTCGAGGAGCGGGCCCGGTGCTGGTGTCTGGAGATGGGGACGCGAGTTTCCCATCGGGCGCGACTCGACGACGAAATGGATCGTCGCGTTGCGAGTCGGCCGTCACTTTCGCGTTCCCCCGCGGCGGCGCTCGGCGGCGGGAGGGAAGGGCACGTCCGGGCGGGTCCGGTTCTCTCGGGGGCTTTCGCGGTCTTTCTCACGAGGAGAGGAAGATCGCCGCCTCCTCGAGCGGCCCGAGCCCACCGGGGCGCCGCCGAGTGTCGTCGCGCGCGCAATCGCGCGCGGCGACGTTCTCGGCGGCGGCATTAACCTCAGCATCCCGTCTTGGTGGCGTCCACGCCCGAGCGCTTGGTGATGCTCAGCAGCGTGAACTCCTCCGAGACGGTGGGGTGGATGCCGACAGTGGCGTCGAAGTCGCTCTTCTTGGCGCCCATCTTCATGGCCACCGCGTACCCTTGCGTCACCTCGCCGGCGTTGGGGCCGACGTAGTGGAAGCCCACCACGCGCTCGTCGTCGGCGAGGTTGGTGATGAGCTTGGAGTAGCACGCGTTGTCTTCACGCACGGCGACGCCGTCGTGTTCCTCGTGGTTCACCGTCCATTCGAGCGGCTTGAAGTAGCTCTGGTACACCTCGACATTCTCCTCCCCGTACGTCTCCACCGCGAGCTCTTCGGACATGCCGATGCACCCGTACTCGAGAGGCGTGAAAACCGTCGTCGGGACGAGGTTGTAGTCCATCTTCTCCGTACTGGTTCCGTACAGGCGGTTCGCCAGCCTCAGGCCCGCCTTGATCGCCACCGGGGTGAGTTCCTGCCGCGTGTCCAGGACGTCGCCGATGGCATAGATGTGCGCGACGTTCGACTGCTCGTCCACGCACGGGATCTTCCCGTTCTTGGGGTTGAACTCGACGCCCGCAGCGGGGAGGTTGATGCCCTCGGTCACGGCATACCTCCCCACGGCGAGGACGACGGTGTCGAACTCGGCGTCAAACTCGCTGCCGAAGACGGTGTTCTTCACCGTCACCTTCACCTTGCCGTTATCGAGCCGCTCGAACTTGCTCGGCTGCGAGTCGCGCATGAACGTCGTCCCGTGGCGTTCCATGTACCCAACGAGCTTCTCCGCGATCTCCGTGTCGAAGCCGCGGAGGGGGATGGAGCGGATCGCCACCGTCGTGTCGTACCCGAGCGCGGTGAGGAAGCCCGCCGTCTCGAGCGAGATGTACGACGCCCCGACGCAGAGCGTCTTCCCGGGTGCCTTCTCGAGCGAGAAGACGTCGTCGGACGTGATGCAGCACTCCTTAGCGCCGGGGGCGTCCAGATACGAGGGGCGGCCACCGACGGCGATGATGAACTTGTCCGCCGTGATCGTCTCCTCCTTGCCGTTCTTCTTTGTCGCCGTGATCGTGTGCGGGTCCACGAAGGCGCCGTACGCGTTGATGTACGTCACGTTCTTCTCGCGAAGCGCGGTGCGGTAGCCGAAGTTCAGGCCGCCGATGTGGTCCTGGATCCCCTGAACCATCTTACCCCAGTCGTGGCCCTCGCTCGCGACCTTCCAGCCGAATTCCTTGGCGTCGCTGAAGCTCTCGCCGAGGATGCCGGCCTGGTGCATGAGCTTCTTGGGGATGCAGCCCACGTTCACGCACGTGCCGCCGAGGCCCCACGTGGTGCCCGCGGGGGAGGGCTTGACGAAATCGAGGCACGCCACCTTCGCGCCGAGACGCGCGGCTTCCTTCGCGGCAGCCTGGGAGAGCGAGAGCGAGACGCGAGGAGGAGAATCGGGGGAGGGGAGGGAGGTCAGAGGACGCGTCCGGGGCGGAGCGATTTTGAATACGCGCTCGCGCGCGCTAAAAAGCGGGGACTTAAATGAAGATGAGAGGCGGCGCCGGAGATCTCGGACGCACCAGGCCGCCGGACCCGCCGCCGATGACGACGAGGTCGTAGTCGTATCCGTGTTCGCCGCTCATGGCTCTCGATAACGCGTGCGACGCCCTCGAGCGAAGTTCCGCCGCCTGAGCCGCGGCTGCCGTCGGCGCGAGGAGGGTCCCGGCGCGAGCGGTCGGTGCCTTGGACCCGCTCGCGGTCACCAAGCCGCCGAGCAAGCGAACCGCGTCCCTGAGCTGCCGCTTCAGGATGTGGTTGGGGGTCGATGCCACTGCCAGACAGACCGCGGCGGCGAACCAGTTCGCGAGGTTCCCCGTCGTGGAGGGAGACGACTCGCGCGCACGCTCCGAGCGCGCGTGGAAAGATGAGCGGAGGGAACAATATAGCGTGAGGGCTCCCGGCCGCGCGATGACGTCGGGCGATGTATTGCAATCCCGACTCGGACTCGAGAAATGACCGTCTGTGGACCTTCGACGTTTTGTTCATCAGGCCCCGAGAGAAGATCGTCGAAAGAACGCATGGTTTTCCTCCGAAGGCATCACAAACCAATCTCTTAACCTTATGCGTAGTAGATTATGCGAATAATTATCGTACATATCTCGTAGACTACGATATAATAGTGATAAATAATACCAAAGTATTATACCACGGTACATTAATGGACTATCTCGTGTGCCCCTCTCATCGTTCGTTGCCACACGCGGTGGCGCGGCGCTCGGCGCGGCGCTCGGCGCGGGTCCCGTCATGCGTCCGCGACGCCGGCGCGAGGTTGGGTCGTGCGCGGACGACGCACGGGCGCTCACGCTCTCGCGCGAGCCGATCGACGCGCCGTCGCTCTCTCTTCTCGGAGGCCTCTCGCGCTTGCGGTGCGAACCCTCCTTCGCGGCGATCGCGCCTCGCGCCTTCGCGGCTCCGCCGTCGGCCGGCGGGCCGACGACCCCGGGCGCGCCGGACGCCCCCCGCGCATCCCCTCCCCCCGCGCCCCCGTCGTGTCGCTTCTGCTTCGAGGAGGGCGACGACCCCGCGGACGCCGCGGGCGGCCGGCTCGTCCAGCCGTGCGCGTGCTCGGGCACCCAGGCGTTCGTCCACGTCCGGTGCCTCCGCGCGTGGCAGCGCCGCCGAACCGACGGCGAGGAGACGTGCCCCGTGTGCCGCCGCGCGTACGCCTACGCCGCGCCCCCTCGCCCGTTCCTCGAGCGCGCGGTGGAGCGGTGCCTCGCGGCGCTTCGAGCGCGCGCGCAGCACGTCGCGCTCCTCGCCGCCAGCCTCGCCGTCGACGTCCTCCGCGACCCGACCCGCGACCGCGGAACTTCCCGAGCGTTCGCGTTCCCAACCCGAGACCAGCGTTCCAACGTTTCCGACCCGGGCGACTCGTTCGACCGCTCGGCGTCTCGACCGCTCGGACCGCTCGGACCGCTCGGACCGCTCGGACCGCTCGGCTTCGGCATCGACCGCTCCCCGGGCACCCGCGCCCCTTCAGGCTCGCTCGCCTTTTTCTCTCTCGCGCGCGTCGTTCGACCGCTCGGCTCCGCGCTGCGCGGGTGCGTCCTCGCCGAGACGCTGCGCCGCGGCGGCGCCGTCGCCGTCGTCGCCGCCTTCGCGTGCTTCGCGCTCGATTGCGAGCGCGCGTATCGCGCGGCGCGGCGGTTCCATCGCGAGGGTGGGGGGTGGCGCGACGCCTTGCGCGCCGTCGCGCTGCGCCGCGTCGTCGCGCGGGAGCTCCGCGGCGCGCTGATTCGTTGGGTCGAGGCGAGGGACGTCCGGGTCGGGCCGCTCGGCGACGCGACCGGTTCCGGGTTCGATCCCGCCGTCGTGCCGCTCTGGGCGGCCGTGTTCTTCGCGCACGACGTCGTCGAGCACCCACACCTCGTCCTCCTTTGCGCCGCGGTCGCGAAGTTTGCGCGCGCGACGGGGGACAGCGACCGGTCGTGGGGGGCGCCGACCGAGAGCGGGGGATCGAAAACAAACGCGGTCTCGGCTCTGATGGCGGCGGCGGCGCAAAGGGTTCGCGCGAGCGCCGCGAAGGCGCTCGAAGGGTCGGATCCGGGAGCGCTCGGGGGGGGAATCTGGGACGCGCCGTGGCTCGGCGAATTCGCGGGGCGATGGTGACGGGGAGTTCGGAGACGCCGAAGGGGGCCGGACCTGCGAGCCAGTGGGGCGGATGTGGCGCGCGGGTACACGATCGCTCACGCTATTACGGAATGATCCGCCGGACGATGTAGAGTAGCTAGTCCTTCGTATTATTTCACTGCTTGACAACAGTCCTGTCGACCCACTCAATGCGCGGCGCGGGGGCGCGGGTCATGAGCCGCGCGTTGGCCACCGCGGGCGGCTTCGGCCCCCCGCGAACGCTCGGCGCGTCATCTCTCGCGTCGCGGTTTGGGCGTCGGCGCGTTCCCGTGGGTGTCCGCCCCGCTCCTTCGCTCGTGCGCGCGACGGACGATGTGGGCACCTCCTTCGCCTCCGCCGCCGCCGCCTCCTCCTCCTCCGCGTCCCCCCGGCCCCCGCCCCCCACGGAGGGCGAGGTCGTGGACGTGGAGTGCACCGCGCTCGCCTTCGGCGGACGCGGCGTGTGCAAGCTCCCCGACTCGGGCTTCGTGCTCTTCTGCGAGCGCGCCGTTCCCGGGGAGCGCGTGCGCGCGGAGGTGTCGCGCGTCAAGAAGGGCGGCCGGTTCGCGGACGCGATCAAGCTCGAGACCCTCCGCGCTTCCCCCGCGCGCGTGGACCCCCCGTGTCCGCACTTCCACCGGTGCGGGGGATGCACGTGGCAGGACTTGGCGTACGACGCGCAGCTCGAGCTCAAGCGCGCGCAGGTGGTGGATGTCGCGGCGCGGTTCGCGAAGATGCCCCCGGACGACGCGGAGCGCGTGACGGGCGCGTGCCTCCCCTCCCCCCGAATCGAACGGTACCGCAACAAGATGGAGTTCGCGTTTGCCCCGGGCGCAAACCCGGGCGAAGCCGCGCGCGTGGGCCTGCGTCCGCGCGGCGACCACGACGGCATCGTCGAGCTCGGGGCTCCGCGCGACGATGCGCCCGGTTCGCCCCCGCTCGGGTGCCTCCTGCAGACGGAGACGGGCGACGCCGTCGTCGCCGCGGTCGCGTCGCACCTCGGCGAGCACCCCGGTGCGCGCGAATGCCTCCCCGCGTTCGACCGCCGAACCGGCGAGGGCGTCCTCCGGAGCCTCACCGTACGCGTCTTCGGCGATGCCGCGATGGTCGAGATCGCCGCGGCGACGGGCGGGGCGTCCGGCTCCGCCGCGGCGGCCGCGCTGAAGGCGCTCGCCGACGATGTCGCCGACCGCGTCCCCGCCGTGACGTCGGTCGTTCTCACGCCCGTGGCGTCCGAGCCGGAGCTTCGAAGGGCGGACGGGCGCCGCCAGGCGTGGGTCAAGGGCGGTCAAGGGCGGTCAAGGATCAAGGGTCAGGGCGTGGGTCGTCGGAAGCGCGCGAAGTCCGAGGGGGGCGAAACGCACGAAGGCTCGGCGGCGGAACCGGGGGACGCGGCGGCGGTTTCCGATGGACCGTCCGTCGTCCTGCGCGGCGCTCGGACGATTCCCGCGACGCTTCGAGGGGTGCGGTTCGAGCTCTCGGCGGCGTCCTTCTTCCAGACAAACGCGTTCCAGACGGAGCGCCTGGCGGCGGCGGTCACGCGCGCGTGCGGCTTCTCCGGCGCGAGGACGGAGACGGTCCTGGATCTGTTCTGCGGCGTCGGCGCGCTGGGCCTGAGCGTCGCGGCGGAGGCGAAGGCCGTACGCGGGTGGGACATCGTCCCGGAGGCCGTCGCCGACGCCAACGCGGCGGCGAAAGCAAACGGCATCGCAAACGCCGAGTTCGAGGTCGCTGACCTCCGCAGAGCGCGAAGAGCGCTCGAGAGCCAACGAAGGACTTGCCCCGAACGCGCCGCCGGATCAGAAAGGATGCCTCCCGCGACGACGAAAACGACGAAAACGACATTCGAATCGCACCCGGACGTCGTCATCGTGGACCCGGCGCGCGCGGGGATGGACGCGACGCTCGTGCGGCTGCTCCGCGAGATCGGCGCGCCGAGGATCGTGTACGTGTCGTGTAACCCCGCGACGCAGGCGAGAGACGCGGCGCGCCTCGCGGGCGACGGTGACCAAGGCGGCGGGGGCGGGGCTGGGTCAGCGGGGTTGCCGCGGTACGAGATGGCGTCGCTCGAGCCCGTGGACATGTTCCCGCACACACCGCACGTGGAGACCGTGGCGGTGTTCCTGAGGAAGGAAGAGGAGGAGGGTTCGGACTCGTCGCGTCAGCCAGGCGGGCGATGACGCGCGTTAAGGTTAATATTTGGCGGGAAAAATGCGTTTTTTACGACGCATCCTTTGTCTTAGGGTTATTCGTCGCATGGTCTACAAGGAGTGTAGTTTGTGCGTACCGGTACTATCTATTCCTGTACTTCGCCACATCGAGCGACGCGCGGCGTTTGCGCGGGGCGGCCGACGCGGGCGCGGGTTGGGCCGCGCGCGTCACGCTCGCGCGCCGCGCTTCGCTCCTTTGACGGCGTCGCGCGCCTTAGATTCGCTCGCTCTCGCTCCGACTTCGCTTCGACGCGGGGCCGTTCCGGTTCCTTCGGGCCGCGTCGGTTGATTTCCGGCCCGCGGCCCCCAACCGACGCGGCCCGGATGGGGCTCGACCCCTGCTGTGAGACGACCCCTTCGCCGCCCGCGCCCGAGACGCCCGCCGATGACTCGGGCGCCGCGCGCGGCGGATTTTGGGGCGAGGGCGGGCTCGTCCGTTCCCTCTCCGGCAAGGTCGGCGGCTGGTTCTCCGCCCCCGAGCGGGACCTCGCGGCGCGCGCGCGCGACGTCGCGACGCTCACGGAGCGCCACCCCGGGTGCGACGCGGATTTGGCGCGCCGCTTCCTCGCCGCGCGCGGGGACCGCCTCGACGACGCCTCGAGCATGATCGAGAAGCACCTCGCGTGGCGCGCCGAGAACCTCCCGGTGAGCCCGGACGAGCCCGCGGTGCGCGCGGAGCTCGAGCGAGGCGTCTTTCGGAGGTGCGGCGCGGACGCGCAGGGCCGGCCGGTGCTGCTCTTCGCCGCGAACAAAAACAAAACCGCGGAGAGGAACGTCGACGACGTCATTCGCATGATGTGCTACGTCATAGAGGAGGCCATAGCGAGCGTCAAGGAGAGAAACGCACCGGCGACGAAGGGAGTCGCGGAGTCGGGCGAGCCCTCCGCGGCGTCCCCCGGGGCGAAAGCCGAGGGCGCGGAAGCGGAGGGCGCGGTCGAGGATGCCGACAAATTTTCGCTCATCCTCTTTGCGCCGTACGGCACGGAGCTCGACATCGCCCTGGTCTCGGCGCTCGCGTCGACGTTCCAGGATAACTACCCCGAGCGGTTACACCGCCTGTACGCTCTTCCGACGGGGATTCTCACGCGCGTGATGTGGGAGGGGGTTCGGCCGTTTCTCAGCGCGGGGACGGCGGCGAAGGTGGTGCTCACCTCGGGCGGGCACCGGCCGCGGGAGATCGAGGCGCCGCTCACGATCGAGACGCTGCGGGAGGCGCTGTGCGACCTCGACCCGCAGCCGGAGGGAACGGACCCCTGGGCGCCGGGGTACGTCAGCCCGAGCGACAGCGAAAGCGGCGAGGAGGAGCGGAGCTCCTCGGAGGAGGAACGGGAGAGCTCGGAGAGCTCATTGGGGGAGGAGTGATCGGCGGCGGGGCGGCGAACCAGACTCGCTCGCGCTTTTGTTCTCATCGTACCACACACCTTATTTTAATGAAAGACGTTACGTTTTTCTCTACGAGTACCACCCCTCCGACCCAAAGCCCGGCTCTTGTTTCAACCGTCGGACTCATCCCCCGCGTCCCCCGCACCCTCTGACTCGTTCATCGCTCCGTGGGAGTCTCCCATCTTCCTCCCGTCGAGGTGGTAGAGGCTCCGGTAGCTGCCGAGCGGCGCCTCCTCGAGGCCGTCGTGCGCCTCCAGCAGCTCCTCGTGTGTGCCCTGCTCCGCCACCGCGCCTCTGTGCAGGACGTAGATGCGGTCGGCGCCCATCACCGCGCTTAGCCTGTGCGCGATGACGAGCGTCGTGCGCCCGCGCATGGCGTTATCCAGCGCCGCCTGCACCCTGGCCTCGGACTGCGCGTCCAGCGCGGAGGTCGCCTCGTCCAGGAGCAGCACCGCCGGGTCGGACAAGATCGCCCTCGCGATGGCGATCCTCTGCCGCTGCCCGCCGCTCAGCTGCACGCCGCGCTCGCCCACCTCCGTGTGGTACCCGCGGGGCATCGCGGAGATGAATCCGTGCGCGTTCGCCGTGGAGGCTGCGCGAATGACCGCGTCGTCCACGTCCGGGACGCCCAAGAGAGGGCGCCCGAACCCGAAAAACGCCTCGTCGGACAGCGCGTCATCCGAGACGGCGCCGTCGCCGCCTCCGTCGGAGGAGGAGACGAGCGAGTCCTCCTCCGACCCGTCCCCGCTCACGCCGATCACTCCGCCGCGAGCGTCGTACGGGTCGCGCGGAAGACCCGCCCCGGGCTCGCCGCCGTAGCGAAAATCGTCCAGAAGAAATGGGTCGCGCTCGAAGTCGTCGAACCCGACGCCCCCGGGGAACGCGTCCTCGCGCCCAGCCGCCGCGCCGCGCGCCGCAGCCCCACCTCCTCCCCGCGAAGCCGCGCCGCGGCTCTCCCCCTTCCCCCCGAACATGCGTCGGCTCGAGGCGCGTCTCCGGCTTCGATCGCGGCGGCGCCTCGCGCGCTCGCGCCTGCGCGCTCGCTCCTCGTCCCGCCGCTCGAGCTCGCCGAGACCGCGCGAGTACGCGATGTTGTCGAGGACGGAGCCGCTGAAGAGCACGGGTTCCTGCCCGACGCTCGCGACGACGCCGTGGAGCCACCGGTGGGAGAGGAGCGACACGTCCACGCCGTCGAGCGCGACCGTCCCGAGGTTGGGCTCGTAGTAGTGCTGCAGGAGGTGGAACACGGTGGACTTCCCGCTCCCGCTCCCGCCCACGAGCGCCACCGCCTGCCCGGGCTCCGCCCGGAGGCTCACGCCGCACAGCACTGGCCGTTCCGCGCGACTCGGGTACGCGAAGTGCACCCCCGCGAGCGTCACCTCCCCGCGGAAGGGCTCCGCGGCGGCGACGCCCACGCGCCGCATCGGCGCACGGTCCATGATCTCGAACACCGAGGCCGCGGCGCCGCCGCTCTTGTACATGCTCGTGCACGCGTCCAGCAGGTTCCCCACGTACTCCTGGAGCTGCGACTGGTACAGCATGAACGCGACGAGGCGCTCGGCGCGCATCTCGCCGCGCATGACGAGCGCCGCGCCGCCGGCGAGTAGACTCGCCGGAACGACGAGCTGCGAGAGAAACGAGTAGATGGCCGCGAAGTACACGCCCGTGATGACGGCCTGGCGATTACAGAGTCGGTACCACCGGGTAAGTGCGGCGTCGTACCGCCGGGACTCGAACGCCTCGTTGGCAAACGAGGCGACGGTCCGGACGTTGGCGATGGCCTCGTTGGCGACGCCGTTGGCCGCCGCCAACGCGTCCTGCGAGGCCTTGGCGTTCGCGGACATCCACTCGCCGTACACGCGGTTCGCGAGGGCGGTGAACGGGATCACAGCGCACGCCAGGGCGCCGAGACGGAGGTTCTGCACGCAGAGGTACGCCGCGATGCCGCCCACGCGAACCGTCGCCTCGGCGACGTTGCGAAACACCCAGCTGAGGTCGGAGGCGACGGCGGTGCAGTCACTCGAGAGCCGCGATGCGACGGCGCCGACGGAGACGACGTCGAAGTACCCCACCTCTTGGGCTAAGATCTTCGAGAACAGCGTCGAGCGGAGCCGGCGAATCACGCGATTCTGCACGAAAGTGAACAGGAATACGTTCCAGAAGTCGAGCGCGGCGTTGACCGACCCGGCGGCGACGAAAAGCTCAAGCGCACGTCGAAGTTTCCCAGGGTCGCGATCGATGCACGCGCCGACGCAACGAGACACGAAATGCGGGGCCGCGAGCGAAAACGGAAGGCGGACGACGAGGGAGAGCAACCCGAGACCCAACCATTGGTAATCGGGCAAGGCGAGCGACTGATCGAAGCGAAGGACGACGGAAAAGGGGTGGAAGGGAGGAGGGGACGCGCGTGAGAGACGACGCGACAGAGTTTGAAAATACCGAAGCGACGCGAACGATGTTCGTCGAGAGAAGGGGGGGGTGAGTCGCGGGGCGTACCAGGAGCCGGGAGAACGACGGCGGCTTCTTCGCGTCTCGCCCGTCGCGGATCTCATACGGGGTTCCGTCGCCGAGGTGGTAACGGCGTCTAGGGGTGGAGATGCTGGAAGAGGAGCCGAGCCGCGAGGACGGTTCCAGGGGATCCTGGGGAAAATGAGCGGGGTGGTGCGAAGGGGGGGGGGAGGGGAGCGCGCGGGGAGCGGAATGGGGGAGGGGAGCGGGCGGAGGAAGAGCGTGGCGCACCAAGGTCTCGTCGATCGGGCGAGCTACGTAGGATGTGAACCCAGGGGAGAGGAGTGGTTCCTCGATCGCGTCCTCCCGGCGGGAGGCCATCCCTCCCACCGAACCGCCGCGCTCTGGAGGTTAGAGGGGCTCCAAGCAAGGGTCGCAACGAGAAACGCTTTTTCTACCGATCTAACCTTCGACTTCAATCTTTCAATCTGTAAGCTTCAATCTCAGCTACTACTAGAGCAAACTTAGCTCTATAGGATAGCTCTCTAGCTAGAGCTCTAGCAGTAGAGCTTAGATCTATTAGAGCGAGTACGGTAGAGGAGTTGTCTGCCCTGCCTGTTTCATGACTACGAGTGTACGGGATTGTAGTACAGCTCCGTCTGCCGTATTGACGTCTCGCGCGCGCGCCGCGCATCGCGCGCGCTCGATCATCTGGCCGTCGGACCCACCGGCCACTTCCTGAGGTCCGTCCTCCCCCACTCGCGACCCGGGTGGTGATGAACCCGCCGTTCGACCCAACGCGCGTCGCGAACCAGCCCCTCTCGGTCGTCGCATCGACATTTTTTTTGCTATCCCCGGCACGTCCAACTCGGTTGCGGACCTCCAACGTGACGCCCCCCGAGTGCGATCGCTTACCCCGACCCCGCTCACCCTCGCATCCCCCGTGATCCAGTTGTTTCCGAACATGCGCACGATGGACGCGTCTTCGAATGCCGGCGGAGAGTTCGCGCCTCTGATTCAGAAGAGCAGCAGCGACAGCCACGGCGGCAACACTCGGGCCTGGTGGATGGTGGCGTCGGGTGTCGCGTGCCTCGCGCTCGCCGGCTGCGCCGCCGCCGCGGTCTACGGCGTCCCCCTCCAGTTCTCTTCCAGCGCCTTCGACTCCCATCATGGCTCCCTCCACGACGATGGTTCGATGCACCTCGGCGTCTTCGAGTACGAGGAGGATTTCCACGATCCGGGTGTTTTGTTCGGGGAGTTCGACCTGGACGGCAACTTGAAGTTGGACTTCAACGAGTTCCAAAGGGGCGCAAAGCGAATCTGCTTCTTCCGCGACAAGGAAGACATTAGTTTGGACGAGATCAAACGGACGTTCTCGGCGATCGACAAGGACGGTGACGGGTTGCTGGACGTAGTCGAGGCCCATCACTCAGGAGGACTCTGCGACTTTCTGAGATTGATCGAGTCATGAGAAAGACTCCCCACCTCTTCACGGTACGAGTAGCGGCACACCCCATAAATCCGGGATATGAATCACGGGTGTGCCGTGGGAGGCAAAATATGGCGTCGTAGACACTAGAATTAGCATTGATTACCATATCCCTGTAGTAGAGTTTTACCTTCGTTTATCGGTCTTGCAAGTAGACTAGACTAGTGTCTGGTGGACTGCCGAGAACTGTCTCCAACGCATCTCACCACATGCCCCGTGCCGGTCCCCGCGACTTCGTCGCGCGCGGGGGGGCTCCCCCGCGTTCGCGCGCGCGAGCCCCCTCGCTGTCGACCGTATCGATCGGTCCATCCCTCCGCGTGACAAACTCTGGATGCGTCCGAGCGATGCGAGCGCGCCGCGCTCGGCGCCCGAGTCCACCACCGACGAAGACGCGGGATTTTGGTTTCTGCTGTCGGGGAAGGAGGTGGCGCGCCCGTCCCACCCCGCGCCCGACGGGAGGCGCGCGCGGGTGGTCCTCCTCCACGGCTGGCTCATGGACCACTCGTGCTGGCTGCGCACCGCCGCGGCGCTCCGCGACCGGTACGGCCACGACGTCCTGCTCCTCGACTTCCACGGCCACGGTCGCTCCCCGCTCCTGCCGCACTTCTCCGAGCACACGCCGGAGCGATGCGTCGCTCAGCTCCGCGCCGCGCTGCGCGCCATCGGCTGGATCTCCGACGCCGACGACGCGGCGCACGACGCCGGCGTGCGCGACGCCGCCACCTCCTCCCCGCCTCCATCCCTCGTCCTCTGCGGCCTCTCCCTCGGCGGCGTCGTGTCGTGCCTGTACGCCGACGCCCACCCCCGCGACGTCGCCCGCGTCATCCTCGTCTCCTCCCCCGGCGCGCCCGAGCGCTGGTGGATGCCACCCAACCTCACCCGCCCGCTCCGCCTCGCCGCACTCTCCGCGGGCGCCGCGCTGGACCGAAACATGGGAGCGCTCGGGCGATGGGTCACGAGGACGTTCCCCCCGACGCGGGCGTTTTTGAGCCACGCGAGCCTCGTGCGAGACACCCCGACGTTTGGCGTGCCGGAGGACATGCCGGCGCGGCTGAAACGCCTCCGCGTCCCGCTCGTGCTCGTCTGGGGCGCGCTCGACCAGTTCCACACCCCACAGATCCGGAGGTGGAAGGCGGGGAGGCCGCACCGCGCGGACGTTGTCGCGAGGCGAAAGCGACGACAGGGTGAGGGGGAGGAGGGGGAGG